>Ga0102922_1000167_pt1 | contig 14039 bp, 12 predicted proteins | sample Colrivmeta1569A3_FD_81569 | JGI IMG/M metagenome (GOLD analysis project Ga0102922, IMG submission 81569) | Estuarine microbial communities from the Columbia River estuary - metaG 1569A-3 | ecosystem: Environmental > Aquatic > Marine > Intertidal zone > Estuary | place: USA: Columbia River... | reverse complement strand
CATGGACATGAATACCATGCAGATCAAATCCATTCCGCTCAGCACCGTAGCCGCGGTTGATTATACCAGCTCTACCGGTGCCGTGAAACGGAAAAATGTACGCCGCACCATTCAATTGCAAAGCAGTGTGAACGATCCTACCCAGGTGGCACCGATCAACCAGGCGCTGGCTGCACAAATCGAAACCTTCAAGAGCCTGGAGCGGATTCCTTCCGACGTAACCATCCGTCAGAGCGGACAAAGCGAGCAAGAAAAACAGACCCAAGAGTTTCTCGGGAAAGCCATGCTGATCGCACTCGGCATCATCTTCCTCATCCTGGTACTGCAGTTCAATAGCCTCAGCAAGCCTTTTATCGTGATCACCGAGATTTTCTTCTCCATCATCGGGGTGTTGTTGGGCTATGCCTTGACTGGCATGACCATCGCAACCATCATGACCGGCGTGGGAATCGTCGGACTGGCCGGCATCGTAATCAAGAACGGAATTTTATTGATTGAATTCACCGATGAGCTTCGAGGACGAGGTTATCGTACCCGCGAAGCAGCGATCCAGGCCGGTAAGATCCGGATCATCCCCGTTCTGTTGACCGCCGTAGCGACCATTTTGGGATTGCTGCCATTGGCCGTCGGATTCAACATCGATTTCGTCGGACTGTTCCAGCATTTCAATCCGCATATCTTCCTGGGTGGCGACAGCGTCGTATTCTGGGGTCCTTTGAGTTGGACCATCATTTTCGGCCTGGTCTTCTCTTTCTTCTTGACCCTCGTTATGGTGCCTTGTATGTACCTGATCGCGGAAAGACTGCGTCGTCCGATGTCGAACTTCTTTGGAACTCGATATGTGGCGTTGCTGGCCTTTACCGGTCCCCTGTTCTTCGTATTGGTTGGCATTATGTTCTTAATTCAGAAAGCCCGCGGTAAGAAGGTCTGGATGGGACAGCTTCGTTAATTTTGCCGCATGACGCGTACGACCGAACAGTTAGCCGATGTGGTGATCAAATTCGCTGGGGACAGTGGTGACGGGATGCAATTGACCGGCACCCAGTTCACCAACAACACCGCCATGTTGGGCATCGACCTGGCCACCTTCCCGGATTTCCCGGCTGAGATTCGGGCTCCACAGGGAACGGTTCCAGGTGTGAGTGGGTATCAACTTCGTTTCTCATCCGATCGCGTGTTTACACCCGGGGATGCCTGTGACGTGTTGGTGGCCATGAATGCGGCCGCGCTCAAGGTCAATGTAAAGTCGCTAAAAAAAGGCGGCAAGATCATTGCGAACATCGATGGTTTCGATGCGAAGAATTTGCGGTTAGCGAATTATCCCGAGGGAGAAAATCCGTTGGAAAACGACAGCCTCACGAATTACGAAGTGATTCGCATGGATGTGACCAAGATGACACGAGAGGCGTTGAAGGATATTCCTTTGGGACAAAAAGAAAAGGACCGTGCCAAGAATATGTTCGTGTTGGGCTTCCTGTATTGGATGTACAACCGCGACATGGAGAATACGGAAAAGTTTCTGCAAGAGAAATTTTCCAAGAAGGCGGAGATCCTCGAGAGCAATCTCAAGGTATTGAAGGCCGGGTATGCCTACGGCGAAACGACCGATACATTCACCACGACTTATACGGTTTCCAAAGCCACGATGCCAAGCGGTACGTATCGTTCCGTTATGGGCAATCAGGCCTTGGCCTACGGATTGATCGCGGCTTCGCAACAGTCCGGGCTGCCACTTTTTTTGGGATCGTATCCCATTACACCGGCTTCTGATATTTTACACGAGCTCAGTCGGCATAAAAATTTTGGCGTACGAACCTTTCAGGCGGAAGATGAGATCGCGGCCATTACTTCTGCGATCGGTGCAGCCTATGGAGGCTCGTTGGGCATTACCACTTCGAGTGGTCCGGGTATTGCCTTGAAAGGGGAAGCCATGGGATTGGCCGTGATGCTCGAGATCCCGTTGTTGGTGATCAATATTCAGCGTGGCGGTCCGTCGACCGGATTGCCCACCAAGACGGAACAAAGTGATCTGATGCAGGCGTATTATGGTCGAAACGGAGAATGTCCGATGCCGATCATTTCAGCCTCTACACCGGCCGATTGTTTTTCTGCGGTGTTCGAAGCGGTACGCATTGCGGTGCAACACATGACGCCTGTGATGTTCCTGAGCGACGGCTACATTGCGAATGGTGCCGAGCCATGGCGTTTTCCGCAGACTAAAGATCTGCCGAGTATTAAAGTGAAATTCATGACCGAGTTGCCCGAAGGGGAAACAAAGTTCAAGCCCTACGAACGGGATGAGCGAGGGGTTCGTCCCTGGGCCATTCCCGGAACCGCCGGATTCGAGCATCGGATCGGTGGTTTGGAAAAGCAACACATCACCGGGAACGTCAATTACGAACCGGAGAATCACCAGTTGATGGTGCAGTTGCGTCAGGCCAAAGTAGATAAGATCGCTGATTCCATTCCGGAGCAGCAGTTGGATAGTGGATCGGACACCGGTAAGATCCTGGTTGTTGGATGGGGATCAACGTATGGGGCGATCAAATCGGCCGTGAATGAATTGCAAGCCAAGGGTGCTTCGGTGAGTCATTTGCATTTGCGTTATATCCGTCCCTTCCCACGCAATCTGGGTAAACTGCTTCGTCAATTCGATCAAGTATTGGTGCCAGAGATCAACAATGGTCAGTTGGTGCGCATTTTACGCGATGAATTTTTGGTCGATGCCCGCGGATACAATAAGATCATGGGCGTTCCGATTACCAAGACGGAGTTGGTCATGAAGCTTGAAGAGCTATTGGCTTCCTGAGTTATCGACGCTGGCGTCCGAGCATTACCCCCAGTTTCAATTGCAACGTGAAGTACGAATCCTTGTTCCGTGGATTTCCCCGTTGATAGTTGACCGAGAATGCATCGGGCGGATTCAGTTCATCGCTTCGAAAAAAGATTTGTGAGGCAATCGCTGCCCGCCCCGGTGATAAATGCTGAGCAAACAACGTTGGCTCGATGTAGCTGTCTTGACTAACATCATCCAAATAATCGGTGGTGAGGATGCGGTGATCGATCTCGATTCGGGCTACAATGAAGTTGGTCAATTCCATGCGTACGCCGGCTCCCACATGATAGTTGCGTTGTTGAAGTGAATAGGGTTTCCGATCGCGGTACTGCGGAAATCCTTGTCCCTCGGTACGAAGGGGTTGCAGCGAATACCATTGTCCGTTGAGCTCGGCCTTCGGCTCAAAGGCAAAGAAACCAACGCCAGCCAATACATAGGGCGAGAAAGGCGGAGAATCGCCTTCGCCCGACAGGTAGCGAGGAAGAAAAAGCGGATGAAACTCAACGCCCACCTGTACGTCGCTGATCTTGCTTTTGAAACTCAGGTTGCGTTCGAATCGACCAAAGGTGGAAGTGCGTATATCTTTCAGCAGACTATCCGCTCCTTCGACCTGCCCGAAGCAGGCTTCCAATCGTACGCCGATCAAACTCCGATACATGCCGGTGAAATAGACTCCGCCACTGAGGTTGGTCGTTTCTAGATTCAGGTCTTTCAAGAAGGGTTTTCCGATTCCTTTGTTTCCGCCCAGATCGGTGAGGGCGTTCATGATGCCCATCGTTCCACCGGCTTCTACGATCCAATCGTTGTCGTAGAATCGATCGTTCAGAAAATAGTACTGTGCCGTTGCAGCCTGAGACAAGGGTCCCAGTAAAAGCAAGAGTAGATATAATCGGAGTCGACGCATCGAGTGAACAAGTTACCTCGAAGCGGAAAAAACGACGACGAACCAAGCCTCATTTTATCCACTTTTTATTTGTGATTTTTCCGGTACTCGTTGCAGTGATCTTTCAATCCGCAAGAGGCGCATTTGGGCGTTCGAGCCAGGCAGGTATAACGACCATGAAGGATCAGCCAATGGTGAGCTTGATGCACGAGTTCTTGTGGCAAATGTTCGATCAGTTGTTTTTCTACGGCCAGTGGTGTGGTGGCGGTGCGGGGTACCAGGCCTAGGCGGTGACTGACGCGAAATACATGCGTGTCCACGGCCATGTTGGGTTGTTTGTCGATCACGGAGGTGATCACGTTGGCCGTTTTTCTTCCTACGCCCGGCAGGGTCACCAGTTCTTCCACGGTCATGGGGACTTCTCCCTTGAAATCATGCATTAGTTTTTGCGCCATGCCGATCAGGTGCTTGGCTTTGTTATTGGGATAGGAGATGCTTCGGATCAGGGGAAAGACCTCATCAAAATCGGCATGGGACAGGCTGGACGGATCGGGAAATCGTTGAAACAGCGCGGGCGTGGTAAGATTAACTCGTTTATCGGTGCATTGGGCGGATAGGATGACGGCCACGAGCAGTTGATAGGGGCTGTCGTAGAAAAGCTCCGTTTCGGCCGTGGGCATTTGACGGCTGAAGTACTCAATGACGTGGGCAAAACGTTCTTTTCGGGTCATGCCCGAAAATACAGGGAAGAAGGGGGATGGCTCAAGCTTGCACCGATACTTTTTCCGGGGCGGCTGTGCGGAGGATGTTCAGGATGATCTCGGTGCGGGGCGATTCGACGAGGCGGTCGAGACGTTCGCGCGCTGTTTGGAGTACAGCCAGTTTCTCGCGTAAGGTCCAATCGGATTGCAAGGCGACCTCAATGGCCTGGGTACGGACCGGATCGGTCTCTTTGTAGAGATATTCCAGCAAATCTTCGGGGGTGTAGGAGTGGTTCATATACCTGGGCCTTGGGCCATTCAGATATAAAAACGTTGGGTTGAACAACTTATTGTGCGGGTGCCGGCTTCTTTTCGGGGACCAGAAACAGGTCCTCATCATCTCGTTTCATCCGGTATTTTTCGCGCGCAAATTTCTCCAAGGCGGCCGGATCGTTTTTAAGGGCGTCCAGCTCTTTTCGTTGGTTGGCGATCTCCTGCTGATAGTACTGTTGGGATTTTTCCAGGTTGCGCAGTTCGTTGGCCCGGTCGAGTTGCGTGAACAGGTCGTTGCGGTCCAGGAAAAGCAAGATGAAGGCGAAGGCCACCCCGGCGAGCAGATATTTATTCTTGAGCCAGTTGGGGATGTAGTCCAGCAAACGCTTCATGCGGCGAGTTATTTCCCAAATTTAATGGAACCGGTCGGATAGATCGCGGAGCTACCCAACAGTTCTTCGATGCGGATCAGCTGGTTGTACTTCGCCATCCGGTCGGTGCGGGAGGCACTACCCGTTTTGATCTGCCCGCAGTTCAGCGCCACAGCCAGGTCGGCGATGGTGGTGTCTTCGGTTTCGCCGCTGCGGTGGCTCATGATGGTATTGTATCCGTTGTGCTGCGCCAACGTGACGGCATTGATGGTTTCGGTTACCGTACCAATCTGATTCACTTTCACCAGCAAGCCATTGGCGATGTGTTGATCGATCCCTTTTTTCAGGCGGTTTACGTTGGTCACGAATAAGTCGTCGCCGACCAGCTGGCATTTGCTGCCAACGGCCTGGGTCAACATTTCCCATCCCTTCCAATCGTCTTCGGCCATGCCATCCTCAATGCTGCAGATGGGGTATTTCTTTACCCATCCTTCCCAATATTTGACGAGTTGTTCGCTGCTCATCTCTTTGCCATTGCTCTTGTGGAAGACGTATTTCTTCTTCTTGGCATTCCAGAGTTCGGTATTGGCGGCATCCATGGCGATGCGGATCTGTGATCCGGCTTTGTAACCCGCTGCATCGATCGCGAGCAGCACGGTCTCGATCGCTTCTTCATTGCTTTGGATGTTCGGAGCAAAACCGCCTTCATCGCCCACGTTGGTGCTGTATCCTTTTTTCTTGAGTACGGATTTCAGGGTGTGAAAAATCTCAACGCCCCAACGAAGTCCTTCGCTGAAACTAGAAGCCCCAACAGGCACGACCATGAATTCCTGAAAATCGATCTTGTTGTCGGCGTGTGCACCTCCGTTCAGAATGTTCATCATCGGAATCGGCAACACTTTCGCGTTGGTACCGCCGATGTAACGGAACAACGGCAGCGAGGCTTCTTCGGCAGCGGCTTTGGCCACGGCCATGCTCACGGCCAACGTGGCGTTGGCGCCGAGTTTGGCTTTATTGTCGGTGCCGTCGAGTTGAATCATCATTTCGTCGATGCCGGTCTGATCGGCCACATCGTACCCCAGCAGGGCGGGGGCGATGGTCTTATTTACATTGCTCACGGCTTTCAATACGCCTTTGCCTGCATATTTTTTCTTGTCGTTATCGCGGAGCTCGACGGCTTCGTGTGCGCCGGTGCTGGCTCCACTGGGAACGGCTGCGCGACCCAAGGCGCCCCCATCGGTGATTACATCTACTTCTACGGTGGGATTACCGCGGGAATCCAGAATTTGACGGGCAAAAATTTCGGCGATGTAACTCATGACAAAGGGATTAAGCGTTTTTGTTTTCGGACGTGGTTGTGAGCAAACGGAAGATCGACTCGAGTCGTCGATTTTCGGTGTGCAAAGAAACGAGGTTGAGGCCTTCTTGCAAAGCCAGTTGAAGGATTTGTTTCTGCAAAGCATCCGCATCATCCGTCTCAAACTGCCACTCGTTCGTACCGAGTTGTGTTTTTTTCAGCATGCCCGGAATGTTTTGCCAGGTTTCAGCCGATACGGATTCGCGGAATTCAACGGTTACCGCTGGGCGATCGCCGCCTTGTAAGATCTTATCGAGACGATCGTTGGCCACGATGTTTCCTTGGTGGATGATGATGACGCGGTCGCAGATGGCTTCTACTTCAGAAAGGATGTGCGAAGAAAAAAGAACGGTCTTGTTCTTTCCTTGTTGACGGATCACGTCGCGGATCTCCACGATCTGATTGGGATCGAGTCCGGTGGTGGGCTCATCGAGGATCAGTACTTCCGGATCATGCAGCAAAGCAGCCGCCAAGCCGACGCGTTGTTTGTATCCTTTCGAAAGTGCGCCGATGCGTTTGTGCGCTTCGCGGGTAAGGCCTACGATACCGATCACTTCTTCCACGCGCGTGCGGGTCGAAGCTACTTGATGCGTTTCACCGACGAACTGGAGGTACTCGCGCACGTAGAGGTCGTAGTAAAGCGGATTGAGTTCGGGCAGGTAGCCGATCTTTTGACGGATCTCGATGGGATGGTCCGCAACATGTGTTCCGCACACCTCGATGGTACCGGCATCGGGTGCCAGATAACCGGTGATCATTTTGAGGGTCGTGGATTTCCCGGCTCCGTTGGGACCGAGAAATCCGACGATCTCGCCGGGTGCTGCCTCAAAGCTAATTTCGTTTACGGCCGTTTGAGAACCGTAACGTTTGGTGAGGGACTGAATGCGGATCGACATAGGGCAAACCTAGCAAAAGGAATGGAGTTTTACTAAACGTAGGGCCTGACAGGGTATTGCGATGTCTTCAGTTAATTTCTAGCTGTCATTCTTTTCCTGCTCGAATCTGTATATTTTCGCAGCTCATGAAATCCGCCACAGACCTCCGTCAAACAATGTTGCATCGGGCATCTGCCCTGCTGCAGGTGGTCTTGCTCGTTCTTTTGACTGCACAACCCATTTACGCCATTGAGCCATCCCGTGGGGAGCCAACCAGTTTAATAAAAAACCATGCCGGGCATTTACCCCTGGAGGAGGATGTTCCGACCCCCGCTGGGAATGCTGCAGAAGAAAATACCGTTTCGGGTATTTCTGAAACGGAAGATTTTCTACATGGCTCGGGCGCTGAGCTGTATCGCCCGGTAGCGTTGCTTTTCGAATATCATCCTGCCCGTTACTCTATTTATCAGGCCTTTCATGCCGAGCAATTGATCCCTCCCCCGGATCGCTATTGAACATTTTTATTTCCTTATCGTTTATCTGATTAACCCTCTCTTTTAGGGGAGGATTGAATTTATACCTTATAAAAAAAATTATGCGTAAACACACAAAAGAGTCACTTGATCAATTGACGCCCCAACGGGCACTGGATATTCTCATGGAGGGAAACCAACGATTTGTTTCCAACTTAAGTAAGGACCACGACCATTTGGAAACCATCAACGAGACCCGTGATGGTCAATTTCCATTTGCGGTTGTACTGAGCTGTATGGATTCGCGTACCTCTGTTGAACTTATATTCGACCAGGGGCTGGGTGATCTGTTCAGTATTCGTGTAGCCGGGAACATTGTCAATGAGGACATACTCGGTTCCATCGAATACGCCGTAAAGTATGTCGGTTCTAAACTGTTGGTCGTACTTGGTCACACCTCCTGTGGAGCGGTGAACAGTGCAGTCAAAGGTGTCCAGGATGGGCACATCACCGGACTGCTTAGCCGTATCCAGCCCTCAATTAGCCGCGCCCAATTAAAAACTTCTGCGGAATGTAAGCACGGGGATAAAGTTGTGTATGCCAACGTTGAAAACAGCTTGCAGGAGGTAATCAGTCTCAGTCCGATCGTCAATGAAATGTTCAGCAGCGGAAAGATCGGTCTGGTAGGAGCGGTATACAATGTTGAGAACGGCCATGTAGATTTCTTCAAGAATCTCACGCATTGATTTTTTCTAACTGAAAATTTTAAAAATGAAGATGAACACTGCGACTTTACGCAATGATATTCAATCGGGGTTGGTTGTATTTCTGGTGGCGTTGCCCCTCTGCCTGGGAATTGCCGTGGCCTCCGGGGCGACGCCTTTTGCCGGTATCATCAGTGGGGTGATCGGCGGCATCGTCGTTGGTATTATGAGTGGTTCGCATGTGAGTGTGAGCGGACCGGCCGCTGGATTGATTGCCATCATATTGACCGCTATAACTCAGTTAGGTTTTGATGATTTTCTGTTGGCATTGGTGCTGGCGGGAGGACTCCAGTTGCTGATGGGAGTGGTGAAAGCCGGAACCATTTCCAGCTACTTTCCCAACAGTGTGATCGAGGGTATGCTAGCTGCCATCGGGATCATCATCATTAAAAAAGAACTCCCTCATGCTTTCGGGTACGATCAGATGCAAGAAGGTGATTTCTTTAATTTGGAATTGGGGGCCGAGAATTTTCTGACCGAATGGGCGCACTCGATCAACTTTGCCCATGCGGGTGCCATTGCTGTTACTTTGTTGTCGCTTTTTATCTTGATCGCTTTCCAAAAAGTGCCTGCGCTAAAGAAAGTCAAGGCAATACCCGGCGCATTGATTGCCGTGGTAGCGGGCATTCTCTTGAACGAGGCATTTAAATGGATGGGTTCGGATTGGTACATTACCGGAAATCACTTGGTTCAGTTGCCGCAGGCAAATTCTTTTTCGGAGTTCATTGGACAATTCCAATTGCCTGACTGGTCCGCAATCGGGAATCAAGCTATTTGGGTGACGGCCGTAACAATTGCCATTGTTGCTAGCATCGAGTCTCTTTTGTGTCTGGAAGCCGGTGATCGAATGGATCCCCTTAAACGATTTTCCAGCGCCAACCGGGAGTTGTTTGCGCAGGGAACCGGGAATCTTCTTTCCGGTCTCATTGGTGGATTGCCCATGACATCGGTCATCGTGCGAACAACCGCTAACATCAACGCTGGTGCAAAATCCAAACTCTCCACGATTGTTCATGGCTTGTTGTTGTTGCTGGCGGTGGTATTGATCCCGGGCTTGTTGAATAAGATTCCGATGGCTTGCTTAGCCGCTATTTTGCTGATGATCGGCTTCAAGTTGGCCAATCCCTCGGTATTCAAACACATGTGGTCGATGGGCAAGCATCAATTCATTCCCTTCTTGGTAACGGTTCTCGCAGTTGTTTTCACAGACCTGCTCAAAGGTGTTGGTATTGGCGTCGTGGTTAGCATATTCTTCATCTTGCGTGGCAACATGAAACTGGCTTATTTTTTCCGAAAGGAGGAGCATCAGGCTGGAGAAACCATCTACATCGATTTGGCTCAGGAGGTTTCGTTCCTGAACAAGGCAGCGATCAAACAAACGCTGGCCCATCTGCCGGCTAACAGCAGCGTGGTTATCGATGCGGCACAGACTGTCTACATCGATCAGGATGTGTTGACGCTTTTGCGTGAATTCGTGGAATTCGGGTCAAAGGACAAGCAGATCAATGTTTCGCTACTCAATTTCAAGCCGGTCTATCAAATGGGTGATCACACGCATGTTCATTCTGGTCCGGCATCGGACGATTAGCGGTAGTCGATTGTACTCTAGCGAATCAAGCGCCCCGAGACCTGATCGATCTCAATGCTGGCTTTGCGGAATTTATAGTAGAGTTCCAACAATTTTTGCCGTGATTCTTGGTATCGACTTTCGCGGGCGTTGACCAGGAAAAGGCTGCTTTCCCCCTGTCGGAAACGCAGCCACTCCAATCCAAGCAGATCCGCGTATTGCTTGAGTAGTTGCTGCTGTGCCTTGGTTTGTTTGATCAAGGTAGATAATTCCGTATGAGTCATCTGGATCCGGTTCGTGGTTTTCCAGATAAGCCAGTCTTGTTTCCATCGGGTTTGCTGGATCTTCCCTTCGATGCTTCGCAATTGTCCCCTTTCGGTGGACAAGCGTAGGGGAATGGACATCTTCAACCCGTATCGGAATTGGTCTTGCCACCAAGGTTGCTGTAGGGTCTTAATCAAGTTGTTCTCCTTTCCAAGTTGATTGTATTCAAAACGGACAGACGGCAACAGTTCCTGTCGATACAGCCGACGGTCGATCTGATACTGTTGTAGTTCTAAACTTAAGCCGATCCATGTGAGATCGGTTTTGCGTAATGGATCGATCCATTCATCGACGGCTGTAATGGGTACTTGTTCTGCCAATCTGAACCGGGCTGCCTGGTCGGGCTCTACGTTTTCTGGCAGGAAATAGGGATTGCCATTTTCTGTCCACAAATGATCGGAGAGTTTCCATTGCGCTTTTTGTCTGTTGAGGCGTGACTCTAGGTACGCCTGCTCCCATTGGTTGATTTGGGCCTGGGTCTCTGTTGTGTCGGCCGCCGGCCGATCACCGGCTTTCACTGCGCTACGAATAAGATCCAGCCGAGCCATGTTGATTTGTCGAAGACTATCTACCGTACATTCCAATTCAAAATACCGAACCCAATCCCAGAATTGTACGAGCGCTTCCCCAAGAACTTCATTGATCAGACGATCCCGTTCGTTTCTCGACGCGTCAAGATTGACCGCTGCCTTTTGCAGATCGGCCCTTCTTTTGTCCATAGATAAGTCTTTTAACAAAGGGATCGAAAGGCCGACATAATTGTTTGCGCCCAACGTCTCAGTTTCCAGCGTTCTGGCCCCTTGCAGGTACTCCCATCCTCCGCGGACTTCAACTCCGAACCAAGTTGGGATACTCCATTCAGCGCGTCGGTACTGGTAATATTCTCCTCCGTCAACGGTCTTTTCGGCCTGTTCATACTGTATCCTTGGGTCGAACGCACCACGAGCTGCCAACCGTCGACCTTCGGCCTGCCGAATGATCGCTGATCCTTCGCGCGCCACGGGATGAAATCGCAGAACGATTTCCTTCAAGTCGGACTCGGTAATTGTATGTGCAGCTGGCTGGCCGTTCACCTCATCCCATCCAAGTAACGAGGCGATCAGCATCCATCCACCTATACACCACCTTGTCAAAGTGATTTTTTTCATTTTCCCGTTGATTTTTCTTTTGGTTGATAATAGTCTGGTGGGAATCCATTGATGTTTCGCCAGAGCTCATACCAAACCGGTACGTTTTTCAATAGCGCCATTCCCTGCGCACCGGCACCCATCTGCAATTGAACGGGCCAAGGTTTGTCGTTCGGGTCTTCCGATACCAGCACCCTGAATTTTCCTTCCTCATTCACGTTGCGTTCAACTGCGGATACGATGCCTCCAAAAGTTCCGTAGGATGCCTGCGGCCATCCGCTGAAAACGATTGCCGGAAAACCATCGAACCAAAAACGGACCGGCTGTCCCACATTCACCAAGGGCAGATCCATCGGACGAACAAACAATTCAACGGCAAATTGAATGCGGTCGGGGACAATGTCCAAAATCCGTTCTCCATCATTTACGATCTCACCAATCCCCGCCTTACGCGCATTGATCACTTGTCCGTCTTGCGGCGCTAAAATGAAATACATGCCATTGCGGATGGTAAAACTCGCGTATTGATTCTGCAACTTGGCTGTTTCGGCTTCGCCGCTGGCTGCTTCCGATAAGGCCTGCAGTCGATCGCCGCTGGTCTTGGCGAGCTTCTCGGCATATGATTGACGAATGCTGTTTAGCTCGATCTCCAGAATGGTGCGCTCTTGTTTTTCATTCGCCAGTCTATTTTCCAGCGATACTTTTTTTGCCAAGGCATTTTGATAATTGATCTTGCGGCGCTCCACATCGATCAAGGCAACAGCGCCGGCATCGTACATGGTTTTTCCGGCCGATAATTGCCGATCGTTCACTTGCACTTCATTGATCGCTGCTTGCAGGTCTTGCTCGGCCGCTTGAATCTTTCGTGTTTGTTGTTCCAGCTTATTTCGATTCTGTTCGAGCTTCAATTGCTGCTCACGTTCCAGGGCTTGCAACTGCGTGGCTGCAGCATCTGCTTTGGACTGATAAAGACCTACACTGCGTTGTTTGGCATCGAGCTGTTCGCCGGTTCGCTGAACCAACTGCGGATCGAGGTAGCTTTCTTTTACCTCTGTGAGCTGCAGCAGGGTATCGCCTTTTTTCACGCGGTCGCCTTCCCGTTCTCGCCAGTTTACAATGCGTCCACCGATGATGGTGTTGATCTCCTGCGGACGTTGCTCGGGTCGTAAGGTGGTTACTTTTCCTTTGGAACGAATGTTCTGTGTCCAGGGTAAAAACAAACAAAGCAAGAGCACGAAGAGGGTCCCCCAAAACCAATAACGCACCCGACTTTTTTGGTCGTAGCGGTAGATGTGTTCGCGCACCGAGGGACTCATTTGAAAAGATTTCATGGGTGTTCGGTTTATGCGTTTGTGGATGCGGGGTTGAGTTCAATTCGGATCGGGCAACGAGCAACAAAGTCGGCATCGCTGGTCACCACAACCACTGTAATCGAGTCGGGTAAGTGCAGCAAGAGGTCTTGTATGGCTTTCCGATCCGCTTCGCCACAACCGCGCCAAGGTTCTTCCAATAACAACAAGCGTGGTTTTTTCGCCATGGCACGCAACAACAAGATCTTGCGGATGGTACTGCCGGATAAGTGACTGCCAAGCGGACTCAATGGCGTATCCCATCCCAAAGGCCATTCCTGCAATTGCTTATCAAATCGAAGGGCCACGGTCCATTCCATCAGTTCTTCTATTGTGATGTCGGTACGTCCCATGGTCACATTCTCCCAGACCGAACCTTGGAAAATATGTTGACCGCTCAGGCTAATGCCAATCTGCGCACGCAGCGTATCGATCTGATAGTTGGCGATCGGGATCCCATCGTAAAGCAATCCGCCTTCGAAATCCGTATAGATCCCACCCATCAATTGCAACAACGTTGATTTACCACTGCCATCCGGACCGGTAATGCAGGCCTTCCCGCCGGAAGGGATTCGTCCGTTGACGTCTTCCAGGATCTTTTGCTCGGGATGAAATCCGAATCGCAATTGTTGCAGCTCAATGGTTATTCCTTCTTTTCTCCAAGGCATCGGCAAGCGGCCGGATAGCTCCTCAGGCTTCTCCGTTAATTTGGCCATTTTGTCTACGGAAGTCAACACGTCGTATACACTATCCAAATTGCCGATCAATTTCTCCACCGCTCCGATCACGATCAGAATGACGATCTCGGCGGCAATGAATTGTCCGATGTTCAATTGTTGATCCAACAGCAGAATGGATCCCACCAACAACATCGCTGCGGTGATGGTCGTTTTAAAGAACACCAGGATCCTATATTGAAACAATAGTACTCGAAAATGCTGGGTGCGTTTATCCAGATATCGGATGGTGCGTTGCTCGGAGTTTTGAGTCAGTACGGGTCCGTCGGGTTCAAACTTGAACGCCTTTGCACCGCGAGCCATCTCCTCCAGCCAGGCAGCCAAACTGTATTTCTGCGTGCTTTCTTCGATGCTGGTCGACAGGCCGCGTGCACCGGTGTAATACAGAATGGTGCCCAGGAT
>Ga0102922_1000159_pt1 | contig 14578 bp, 15 predicted proteins | sample Colrivmeta1569A3_FD_81569 | JGI IMG/M metagenome (GOLD analysis project Ga0102922, IMG submission 81569) | Estuarine microbial communities from the Columbia River estuary - metaG 1569A-3 | ecosystem: Environmental > Aquatic > Marine > Intertidal zone > Estuary | place: USA: Columbia River... | reverse complement strand
CCCAGTAATTCCTTCCAACCCCCCTCCCCCCCTCCCAGTAATTCCTCAACCTCACAACCTAACGTTAATACAACTGACCCACTTGCTGCTCAAATAAATGATATCATTAATAAAAAAATAAATGATAAACAAGAGTTAACAAATTTTTTTAATAGTAATAAAAATGATTTACTTACTCATTCTAATTATAAAGAATTAAATGATTATATTAAAGAATTAGGACCTGAGTATGAGGATTTATCTGATCTATTATTTTAAATCTAACCTACCTAACCCTAACATTAATACAAATAACACACTTATTAATGATATAGATCACATCATTACTAAGAATGTAATTGATAATAATTATTTAAAAACATTTTTTACTACAAATAAAGATGATCTAAACAATTTAGATGATAATGAGTTTAAAAAATTAGCTAATCGTATCAAACGTTTAGACCCTATGTTAGAACGGGATTTATATGATATATTAATTTTTTAAAACATTTTTATAATATTAATAAAGATGATTTAAAATATTTAGATAGTGATGAGTTTAAACAATTATATAATTATATCTTGACTAATTTCTCTCCATTTTATAAAGTAGTATTATATAGTATATTAAATAGATAAAAAAAAAATATAAATATTTTATGTTATCGAATAAAAAACATAAAAAATCAAGTAAAACAAGAAGAGATGATATTAAAACAATAATAAAAAAAGGTATTGATGAATTTAAAAAAAGAGTACCATCAGACAAATATAACGATAATGTAATTGACATGTATCTTACTCATATAATTCCTTACATTATAAATAATAAGAAAACAATAACAATAGATGAAATGAAATCAAATCTTATGCAATTTATTGAAAAAAAAGATGATAAATTAGATAGTATGTTATCAGAATATATTAATGAAATAAATAATCAGTTATCATGTCCATGTAGAAAATAATTTATTGTGTGTTTAAATCATCAATTAATGAATATAACATATTAAAATTTAAATTTTTAATTTGTTTTGATAATAATTTAGTAATTATTATATTTGTACTTGATAATATTTTATCAATACATTCATGTGATATATTATTTGCAACACAATTCTTAATTGTTTCAGATATATTTATACCTGCAATATTTAATTTTAAATCTTTTTCAATTATTGTTCTTGATGGTAACGAAAGAATAACAGACATTTGTTTTATTTGTTTTTTATCAGTATCTTCACTTGACAAAAACCCACATAAATTTTTAAATGCATTAAATGGAGTATTATACAAATTATTTTCATTATTTTCTTTTTCATATACAATATATGTTAAAAATAAAGATAGTTCATCACTACCACTATTCATTAAATCATATATTATTTTACACAATTCATCATCTTTATATTTTGAAGGTAAACATTCAATAATTAAAGGTATAAATCCATCTAGTAATTGTAATGCTTGTTTAACATTTTTATTATTTGACTTCATTAGTTTATTACTATTCATAATAAATATATATATATAAGTTAATAAATATAATACTTATGAACTCATACATAGACTTACTTGACCAATTGTTTTATATATCATCAGGTAATATAGACCAATTTAATTATAATATTGTTTATAATCAAAAATTATTAGATAATTATAAAATTTATACAAACTCAATAAAAGATATAACAGATGATAATTATTATATTAAATTATTTTCATATTATTTATATAATAATAAAAGTAAATACAGTGTAATAAATATATTAAATATCATAAAAATAAATAAAAATGTACAAATGAATATTTCTAAAATATTATCATTATGTGAAAAATGGAGATTTGGTGATCTTTATTATTTAATTAAAGATGTAAAACTATCAAGTGAAACAACTTTATTAAATTTAGAAATAAATTATAATAATAATATATATATATTTGATTTTAAAAATATAATTACTTATATACAAGATAAATTATATAATAATATTTCTATAAAACAATTATGTTTAAATGATTGTGAATATACTAATACAAATAATAAATATTTAATATTGATTGAGTCAATATATCCATATTGTCCTATTATTCGATTTGTTTCAAATCCAACAACAAATGATATTATTTTATATGAAACAAATATTAATCCATTTATATTCGGTAAAAAAATAAGATTAAATAATAAAGATTTTATTTATAATAATTGTTTACCAGGAACAATATATCAATCAGAAAAAATTAATAATATGTTCTATGTTTGTTTTAATACATATAATAATAATTGTTATTTTTTTATAACTACATCTATGTTTAAAAATGATTTATGTACAAAATCAAAATTTATAAATGAATTAAAATCAATAGAAGTAGATAATATCATATTTGATTATAAAAAATTAAAATTACAAAAATATGATGATAAATATTTTCAATTTATTCTAAATAAAAATTTATTAATTGGTCCATCAAATATTAATAGTATAATGTGTGGTAAAAATATATTATACGATAATATGAAATATACTTTAAATAAATATAAAAATATAGATGATAATGATAAAGATTTTTTATTCTATTTAAAAAGATTATATAATATATCAAACAATTCTATTATTAATTTTGAATCATTTAAAGCAGATATATTATTTGAAAAAAATTTATTTTTTATTAAACAAAATAAATTTTTTACTTGTGATGAAATAAAACATATAAATAATATTAATATATTACCTCCAATATGGGATAATATGTAAAATAATAATTATGGAAGATTGTTTTATTAATAATGTTATCAATGATATTAAACAAAGTAAAAAATGTAATGAATATTATTTATCAAATAATTATTTATATTTAGAATCAACAAATGATGAATATATATTAAATATAATAAAAAATCATATTAATGATTATTATATATTAGAATTAATCAATTATTTTATTATACCACCATTTAAATTATATAATAATCAAGAAATGTTATATGTATTACAATATAAACTACCTATTGAAAATATAAATTATTATTTTAATATATCAAATGATTTATTAAAATATTTATTGAATACAAAATTTAATAAATATAATATTATTTCATGTGAATCACAAAATAAATTTATTATTATTGATAATATTATTATAAAGAACAATGATAAATACAATTATTTTATATTTAATATAGAAAAAAAAGAAAATATTATTTTTAATGAAAATGAATATAATATTGAAAATCCAACAAATAAATTAAGAGAATATATTTCTATTGATATTTTTTAATTTTTATGCAAAAGTATTATAAATATCATGACTTAACTATGTCACAATTTTATACTCAAGGTGGTATTGGAAATATATATTTATCTAAATATGATAAATATATATATAAGTTAACATATAGTGCATCTGCATTTATTAATAATATATTAACTTTTAATAAATTAGTAAATAAAATACCATGTTCTAATTTATTAGATTATTTTATTATTAAAAATGATAATAAATTATTATATAACTTTAAAGATAGTCTTAAATCATTAAGTCTAAAACATTTAAATGAATTTAATATGGATAATATATATGTTTTAAAATATTCACTATATGATTACAATACTTTTGGATACTATAGTAATATATTATATAAAGATTTATTAGAAAATTTACCATATATGATTATATGGACTTATATTTGTATTTATTCAATGAATATACAAAATATATTTCATAACGATCTTAAGATTGATAATATTTTAATGAAAGAACGTTTTAATGATATTATATATATACAAAATATTGTTATTGGAAATAATACTAAATATGAATATTTTCTAAATGATTTTGATATGACATTAAATAAAAATATATTTGATGATATAACAACATTTAGAAATTCAGTTTATAGAATGTTTACTAAAAGATTAAAAAATAATAATAATTTATTAAATAATATTAACAATATAAATGATATTTATGAACGTATATTATTAAATCCAACTAATTATACAAGAGAGATGATTTGTATAAATATTTTATAAAAAAAAATATTATTTTTAAATAATATAAAAAAAAAATATAATTTATAATATGTATAATATAAGATATAGCAAGTCAGAGAATAATAGATTAGATATTGCTACAGATAATATATTATTGTATTTATTAAGATATAATACTTTAGAAATAATATATAATAATTATTATATTAATGTAACTTATCAAACTGAATTTAACACTATTACTAATTTTAAAAAGCAAATAATTTTAAATAGTAAAATAATTATTAATTGTTTATATTATAATAATTCCGATCAACTTATTGTAGAGAATAAATATATTGCAGTTGATAAATTTAAGAAATATTTAGAAGAATTAAAAATAAATTTTAGTTTATTAGATAATCGTTTTAATATATTTATAAAAGATATAATAAGTAATAAACAAATAAATAATGAAAATAATTTAATTAATATATTTAATTATATAATTGATATTAGTGATGATATATTCAATGATGAGTGTAAAAAATTATATACTATATTACAAAAAATTGAAGATTATATATTAGATAAACATGATATTGTTAAAAAATATCTGAATAATAAAAATAGATTATCAATACATAAAAAAGATGGATATCAAAATTCTAAGTATTGCTATTATAGTATTAAAAAAATATTTAATAGTAATTTTGTACTACAAATAGATAACTTTACTGCAGAAGTAAGAATTATGATATCTGATGATATAAATTTTATAAAAAATAATCCACATAACTATCAAAATAAATGGTTAAAATGTTATATTTTAAAAATATTACATTTAAGATTATTAAAAAATGAATTGTTTAATAAATTTTTAACTCTTCTTTCATTTAATAATCAAGATAATAATGGTAATGATTTATATTATATTGTATATGACAGAGAAATATATATTTGTCAAAAGTTATTAATATTAATTAAACATTATGATAAAATTAAAAATGATCTTATAAATATTTCAAATCAAGATTTAAGTGATTTAATTAAAATTTATGAAGAACCTAATTCAAATTTAAATAGTCATATATATACAATATTATTTGATTAAAACATTTCATTTATTTTTTTTATATTATTTAAAATAAACAAACTTTTATCAACATTATTTTTATTATTAAAATTATTATATAGATCTTCATCTTTTAATAGAAAAAACAATAAAATACAAACACGTATAATACATTCTTTTATATTGTTAAACATATTTTCATCTTTAATAATATTAAATTCATTAATTTCTATTTTATTATCTGAATATATCATTCCTTCAACTAATTTACCCATTTGAATATCATACATATTTAAATATAATTGTAATTGTATAAGATCACATTCTTTTATATTTTTTGAAAATGTATGAATTCTATTTTTTATTTCAATAATAGTTTTATTATTTTCTATATAATCTGGTTTTCCAGTTAATGTTATATCAAAATAATCAGAATCAAATATTACAATTGATTTAAAATTATTATCTTGTTCATATTTATTAATATTATTTATTTTTAAATATTTATCTAAAACTAAAAGTTCATTTAATTTTCCAAATGAACAAATCATATATTTTTTATATTTTTCTAAAATACTATCTGGATAAATAAAATTTTGTATTTCAATTAAACTTTTTTGTAAATCATTAATATTAGTATATTTTTTTTTTATAATTTCATTTTCATAATCACTAACTAAACTCAAAATATTATCAAATTCATTGTTATCATTATATATAAAATATTTATTCATATTTAATAGTTTAATAAATGCTTCATAATCTTTATTATATTGTGATTTTCCAATTAATGGTGCAACAAGACTTGTTCTAATAAATAAATGTAATTTTTGCTCCGCCATAAAAATATAATTACATATATATATCAATTATATTGTATATATATTTGATTCAATTAATTTATTTTCAGCATATAATAAATTTTTAACAGTTAATTTATTTAAAATAATATATTTAATTATATCTAATAAATTACATGATCCTGAAATAATAATATTTTGATTATTTCTTAAAAGAAGTATTATTTGATTTATTTTTTGACTAACAGTTTGTATTTTTTTCTTATTACATAATCCAATATACATTAAACAATATGTTGTATTTATAAACATTTCTTTTTCACTATCACTATAATCATTTGAATATAATTCTATATATGTTAATGGTGTTCTAATAAATTTCATTATAGATGGTTTTTCAATATCAATTATTAATTTTATAATATGTTTTCTTTGTTTTTTTTTAATATTATATTCAGTTAAAAAATTAATTTGATTCTTATATTCAATATATAGTAAACAAAAACAATATAATGATGTTCTAACATATGTTCCTATTTTAGGAGCATGTGATATAATTAAATTTTTTAAATCAGATGAAATTGTTATAAATATTGGTTCATCTAATACAATTTTTAATTTATTTATTATTAAATTAACATTAATATGTTTAGTTACAAAATCATTATTATTTATATAATTAATAATTCCACAATTATTACATGTTATAGAAGATTGATCATCTTCAGATGATATTAATAAATTTAATTGAGTAAAACAACTATAACAGTTATATGACATTATTTAATACATAAATATATATATAATATTCATTTTATTCATTATTCATTTTATTCAACATATATATATATATATAAAATGAATAAATAATATATTTACTTAATAATAAATGTCAATAAATAGTTTAAAAGAACTTTGTATACATACAATAGTAATAAATAATTTATTACTACAAATACAAATATTACCAAAAAATTTACAAAATATAATTTATAATAATATTAAAGAATATAAAAAATATAATAATGATATTTTAAATAAATATAAAATAGATTTAGATAAATCAAATTTAGATAAATCAGATTTAGATGAATCATATTTAGATGAATCATATTTAGATGAATCATATTTAGATAAATCAGATTTAGATGAATCATATTTAGATGAATCATATTTAGATGAATCATATTTAGATAACCCAAAATTTGATAAATTTGGCAATAAATATAATATATATGATAGTAATAGTAAAAATGTCAAAAAATTTGATGATATTAATAATATTGGTAATAATAAAAAAAAATTATGTTCATATATAAAAAAAATTAATCAATTGTAATTGTTAAACTGTTTTCATTTTCTTTAATACAAGTAAATTTAAATATAACTTTTTCAAATGTATATTGTCCTAATGATATAGTTTCTTTTAATTTAATTTGTTTATCATCAATAATTTTATATCCTTTTGATTCATATTTAGTTAATATTATATTATGTCGATCATAAATATTTAATGGGAAAGGAATACCATTATAATTATTAGGATAAATTAAAAATTGTATATTATTTAAAGAATATTTTTCCATATCATATAAATGTTTGTAAATATCATCACATGTCAATCTATTAATATCATTATTTAAATTAAAATATTTTGAAATTTTTTTCATATTTTCTTTATTAATAGATTGATTACATATCCATCCTTTTAAAATATTATTATTATATTTTGATTTTACAATATCAAGTTTTAAATTATCAATAAATTTATTTGTAAATTTTAATTTAAATTTATTTGAAACTATGCCACAAATATCAAATATTTTTTTAGAATTTAAATAATCTAAATCATAATAATATGATTCACCTTGTGTTGTATTAGTTATATTATAAAAATTATGAATATTTAAAAATTTAGTATCAACTTCTTCTTTAAAATTTATTATATTACTAAATATATAAATAATATTACGCATTGTTATTATAAATATCTTTTCATTATCGATTAAATATTTTAATGAAATCATGATAGATAATTCATTAAATTTAGGTTTTAATTCATTTAATAAATCTGTATATGATAATATTTTTATAGTAGTAAACATATTTGTTATATATTTAATTATATTATATATTTTATTATCTTTCTCAATAAGTGATATTGTTGAATTTGTATTTTTACCACTATATGTTTTTTCAGAATTATAAACATTATAATCAATAGATGCTTTTTCAAGTATTGAATATATAACTTTATTATTTTTAAATTTATTTTCAGCTAATTTATAATTATTTATTTCAACAGATGATCCATTTGATAAAACTAATGCTATATTATATACAAATACTGTAGGAATTTTATTATTTCTAATAATATAATCATTATGACTATTTAAACGAATAGCTCTTCTTTCAATTTGTTCATTTCTTGAAATAGTTAATGGTGCATCAAATTTAATAACATGTATTACATTTTTTAAATTAATACCTTCATTTATCATCATTGATGCTAAAATTATTTTTATATACTTACCATCAATATTAGATGATGAATTAAAAATACCCAATGTATCAATAAGTGTATTATCATTTGAACTACATATAAAAAATGTTAACGGTGACCATTCATGTGATAATGAACTATGTATACTTTTTTTTTGACCACAACTATAACATATCTTTTGTGATTCAATTCCTTTGTTTGGATTTGAATAATCTGTATAACCTTCGTTTATTAATAATTCACCAAATATATCAATTACTATTGATTTAAAAGATGAATATATAAATATATTTCCAGTTAAATGATTTAATAATTTAAATATATAATACATTTTAGGTGAAAATGTATATATATATTTCAATGAAAATAATTTACCTGATAATTTATTTTCATTATTTAAATATAGTAAATTAGGTTCATTTATTTCAAATATATTTGATAATAATGAATTATATTGTTTTTTATTTGATTTTAAATTTTCACAAATCATATTATATCCTTTATTACCATATATAGGTATAAGCTTTACATTAGATGTTGAAATATATGGCAGAATTATATTTGATATACTTTCATATATTTTACCTAATGAATCTTTTTTTTTAGTTCTTATTAAATTAATTAATGATTCATATATTTTACTACATTTAACTTCACAAATTTTTATTGTTTCAAGGTCTGGAACAATTTTACCTATTTCAATTTTTTTAGATAAATATATAGAATTATTTATATTTATAGTAGAAACATATCCTGTAATATCTTTTTGTAATTTGTCTGCATTATATAATATTGGTTTATTATCAATATAATTAAAATAATCTCGTTTATTTAATTTACGTTCAACTATTAAAAAATTAAATATATCTATTATTTCATCCATCAAATTTTTTATTGGTGTTGCAGTTAAAGCTAATACTTTCATTTGTTTAACATTATCTCTTATTTTTGATATTGCAACTGTATAATTATTATTAGTAACATTGTGTACTTCTTCTAATACAAGTATTGAATTTTCATATTCTGAAAAATCTGTTTTAATTAATGAATAATCTTTATATGTTTTTAATGTGTTTTCATCTATATTTATTTTTTTTTCTCCAAGAACTTTATTATACATTGATTTATATGTTAAAATTTTTATATAATCAATCATCTCAGGTATATATTTTATAATCTCATTATTCCATTGATGTTTTAATAATTTCCTTGGAACTAATATATATATATATGAATTTTGATTTACAATATAATCAATATTATTTCTTAAAATTCTTAATAATGATAAAGTTTTCCCAGATCCAGGAGAATGAAATAATAATAAACTATTATATGGTGTATATGATGAAATAAAACGAGAAACAAATTCTTGATATGGTTTTAATATAATATTATCATTTATTACACGAGATTTAATAATTAACATTTTTTCTTCATTAGTTAAATCTTTTGACTCGATACTTTTATATATTAATTCGTTAAATTCTGAATGAGTTAATAGTTTTTCTTGAAAATTTTCTTCATCTAACATTGGATAATATTCATTCATAATAAATTAATCATATCATTATTAATAAAATTACAAAAATATTAATGAATTATATGTTGTATTTAAAAAGTGTTTTAATTCTTGTATACATGCTTTATTATTATTTATTTCATTTGAATCTAAACTATGTAAATAATATAATAATATATGTATAATAAAAGAAATACTAAATACAATTTTATTTATATGTAAATTAAAAAAATTATGTTTTTTTTGTGTAACTTTTTCTAAATAATTTATATAATTAGTAAATATATTATTCAAAGAATTTTCTTTTAATTTACTATCAATTATTGGTATACTATCAATTATTGGTATACTATCATATATATCTATATTATTTTTTTTTATATTATCTTGAAAATATAATTTATTTTCTATATCATTTATTTTTAGTTTTATATCATTTAAAAATTGTATTAATGTCATATCTATCATAATGAATATTTTATATTAAATTTTTAATATAAAAATAACAAATTTTTTATATTTATAAATTTGTATATCATCTAATTTAAATGATATTTTGATATTCAACTTTACATATATTTTTTTTTGAAAAACAAATAAGTAATACATTTCTAACATTAAATATATTATAACAAATATTTTTATCAATATTTTCTAAATCTTTAAAATTATAATTAATCATTGTTATAAGTGCAAATATTTTACATTTATTTTCATTAAATAATTTATTAATTATAATATATATATTTATATCATCAAGAAATAAAGAATTTGTTTCTTTATTTTTATAACTTGGTCCACCCCATGGTGGATCACATATTATCAAATCTTGATTACTAATAGAATCTATTATTGAAATAAAATTATTATTAATAAATTTTATTTTATTATCAGGTTCAAATATACTCATATTAAACTTACATATATCAAAGTGTAATTTGTTTTTTTCAATAGATATAACATTTTTTGTAAATTTATACAAATATCTAGTAATACCACCAAGACCTGCTGTTGCATCAACAGCATTAATTAATTTAATTTTATTATCTTCAGCATACATCATTATGTAAATAATAAATTTTAATGCAACATATGGTTTAGTTATACTATAAATTCCTATATTTGTCATTTTTAATTTAGAATTATAACTATCAAATAGTTTTAACCATAAATTTTTATTATATTTAACTTCAATAGGCTCCATAATGTGTTTATCTATATTAATTACTATAATAATTCACTTTAAATATATACTATATTATTATGAGTATATTAAAACAAATATATATAATATTATTTGAAAAATTTAGTAATTTTTATTCAATAGATTATACAAATAATGTATTAAAATTTGATAAATTTCAAATACAAATTAAGGATATGTATAATTAATCAAATATATCTAATTCAGATATAAAAATAGAATATAAAAATATAAGTGAAAAAATAAAATATAATTTAGGAACAAATTTATTAAATAAAAGTTTTCATACAGATATTTCTAAATTAAATAATATTTTAAATGATATTTTAAATGATATTTTAAATTATAATTTAAATAAAAACAATAAACATATATATAATATTAATAAACATTGTTTAGAAGTATTATATAATAAATATAAATATAATTATTTTCAAGACAATAAAAAAGAAAAGTTTATATATTATTATATAATTAAAACAGATGAATTATTTTTAAACAAAATCAATGATGATAAAATAGATGAATTATATTTACAATCTTTAGACTTATTTTTTAAAGATTTCAATGATGATAAAATATATAAAATATATACAGATTTAGATAATACTAATATACAAAATTATATTGATAATAATAAAAATATTATAAATAATAAAAATATCAATGAAATTGAAATTTTAATCAATAATAATACATATTTGAAAAAAATATATTATAATATTATAAATACAGATAGTGATAATTATTTAATTAATAAATTTAAAGAAGCAGCATTTATAAAAACATTTAATAATAATAAATATTTAAGTTGTTTATTAACATTTTTAAATAAAAATAATAAATTAGAAGATTTTATAATAAGTGATGATAATATATATAAAAAATATATTAAATTTATAATAAGTAATATTAATGATGACAAAATTAAACAAAATGCATTTATTGACTATTTTAAAAAAAAGTATAGTGATATATTATATTTATATTGTTTAAAATTATTTTTAGAAAATACAAAAAATAAAGATGAAAATAAAATTAAAGATTTAAATGATTATATAAATAATTATATAAATACAACAAATATTACTGATTTAATTAAGAATACAGAGGATTATATAACAACAAATTTTAAAGATAATTTTAATAATATTTTTATATCTAATATAGATTTATATATTAAGAAAAAAATAATGTTAACTTATTTTCAAAATAAATCAAATACTGAAGAATTACTAAAACAAATACCTAAATATATAGAAGATACATCATATTATAATAGTGATTATTATAAACATATATTATTTTATATGAAAGATAATAATATTGATATAAATGTTACAGATATTAATGAATATAACAAAAATTTACGTATTTTTGAAAATATATTATACAATAATATAAATTATAAGAACTATATATTTTCACTTAATATAGACAAAAAAGATCCATTAATAACATATTATAAAAATCAATTATTTAATTTTTGTAATATGTTACCTTATAATGATAAAGACAAAATAATAATTAATAATTTAAGTATAACAGATAAAAAAAATGCAATGTTAAATGGTTTAAAATTAGCTGATAATAATAATTTAAATTATTATTTAGAAATTTATTTAAATAAAGAAAATATTGATATAAACAATATAACCAAATTTATACATACATATTTAAATGAAAATTATGAAAATATTATTTATGAATATATATATTCAAATATATATATAGATTATTTAAAAAAAGATATAAATTTTGATAATTATAATAATAACATATTGAATAATATTCATTTAATACAAAACAATGAATATGATAAATTTATTAAAAAATATGATATAAATAGTTTACATAAAATAAATAATGATATAATTTCATATGTAATTAAAAACAATTTATTAAAAGACCAAACTAATCAAATTAATCGTATTTCTTCATATATTAAATATATATGTAATAAATATTTATCTATTGAATCTCATGAAACTATTATGACTTCTACAAATTTATATACGTATATTGATAATATTTTTACAAATAATGATATTTTAAATACAAATGTAATATTTTTGTATTTAAAATGTTTTTTAAAAACAAATAATATTATTAAATTTATATGTGATAATAGTATTATTATAATTAAAACTATTAGTGAATTAGAAAAAATATTATTATCATATATATTTTTACTAAATAATAATAATATTGATATATTATATATTAATGATTTTATATTTTCTGAATACGACAATAATTATATATTTAATTATAAAGACAATATTACTAAATTATATTATAATATATTTAAAAATATACAAATTAAAACTTTTACAAATTGTACAAATTTGTCATTATTTAAATTAAATATAATAGATTTGTCATATAATATTATATATGATATAAAATGTGATAATTGTAATAAAACTACTCAATGTAATAAATTATTTAAAAATTTTATTATAGATGATGAAAATATATTAAATTATAATGTATCTTGTGATAGATGTACACAAAAAAATATATTAGTAGTTATACATAATATGCCAGATTATTTAATTTTTTATAATGAAAAAAATAAAATTTTAAGTAATTATTTAAAGTTAAATATTTGGGAATATAATTTTAAATTAAAATATGTAATTACTTTAAATAATAATATATACTCATTAATAGAAAAAATTAATAATAATGATTATAATATTATTAATTCTTCAGTATATTTATTTTATAAATTATGTAAATGTAATATAGATGGTAAACAAGTATGTGACTGTTAATTATTATAAAAAAAAATATATTTATAAATTGTCTAATTTTTTGTATATTTCTAATAACAATAAATTATAATTTGTTAATGCTACATCATCAAATTACATATATGGATCATATGATTATTCTAATTGTTTTGTTAAATTAAGTGTATTTAGGAATATAATCTTTTAATATATCTTGATTTAAATTATATAATTTTTTGTATGATTGAAATAATAATGTATTCATTTTTGTATGATTAAAATAATAATGTATTATATATATTATTATTTTATGAAATGAATGTTTTATCAAATAAATATTTAGAAATAATGTTAAAAAAACATAGTGAAAATATAAATAGTTTTATTTTAAATTTTGACAATTTTGATAATATAACAAATTTATCATTAACATTTATATACTCATTACCACAGTATAGTTGTTTATCATTAATTATTACTAATAAATATAATAAATTAAAATGGAAAGAAAAATGTAAAATATTACAATATAATCATATAGTTTTTAATGAAGAAACAATAGAATTATATATTTATAATTTTAATATTATTAAAATAATATATATAGTTGATATATATCAATTAGATTTATTTTTAAAATATATATATAAAATATATTCAAGACTTGTAATTTTTAATACAACTATTAATGATTGTAATATTATAAATTTTTATATTAACTCATATAATATATTACAATTAAATAATATAAATGAAAATACTTTATATCATACAATTAATATT
>Ga0102922_1000142_pt1 | contig 15170 bp, 12 predicted proteins | sample Colrivmeta1569A3_FD_81569 | JGI IMG/M metagenome (GOLD analysis project Ga0102922, IMG submission 81569) | Estuarine microbial communities from the Columbia River estuary - metaG 1569A-3 | ecosystem: Environmental > Aquatic > Marine > Intertidal zone > Estuary | place: USA: Columbia River... | reverse complement strand
TCCGGACCTTTTACAAATACTGCGTAACCGAGGGCATCGTCCGTGACGATCCCACACTGCTCTTAGAGACCCCCAGACAAAAAAGAGCCGTGCCCGACGTGCTCAGTTTGGAGGAGATCGAGACTATGATCCAGGCCATCGACCTGAGCAAACCGGAAGGCACCCGAAACAAAGCCATGCTGGAAACCTTGTACAGTTGTGGTCTCCGAGTTAGCGAACTGATCGGACTCCGATTGTCTCAATTGTACCTCGACCTAGGCTTCATTCGCGTGATCGGTAAAGGCGACAAGGAACGCCTAATCCCCATCGGATCCAGCGCCATTAAGTATTTAGAAATTTATCGAGATAACACACGCAAACACATTGATATTCAAAAAGGAAATGAAGATTTTGTTTTTCTAAATAAACGAGGTAAACAGCTTTCCCGGGTCATGGTCTTCTACATCATCAAGGCTCTTGCCAAGCAAGCCGGTATCCAGAAAATCGTCTCTCCGCACACCTTCCGCCACTCGTTTGCCACCCACCTCATTGAGGGAGGAGCCGACCTGCGGGCCGTCCAGGAAATGCTGGGGCATGCCAGCATCACCACCACCGAGATCTACACCCACCTAGATCGCGAATTCCTACGCACTACGCTGTCCAAATTCCACCCGGCTTTTAACGGCTGAGCCTTACTCTCCCCTTTACATAAGGCCGATTTCCCTGCTGCGAGTTGACCGGCCGAATCGAAGGATCGGTTGCTTTCCCAGATCTTTCCACCTCCTTTACCGGCTTCAATGTTTTTGGCATGACCATTCCCATTAATCTGGCTTTCTGAATGATATGAATCTTATCGGATATTTTTTTATTGGCAGGATCGATCGAATCGATGGATTGCGCATCCACTCGAGATTCCAAGAAAAAAGACAACAGCAACGCAACGAAGGATTGAATCCAGGTCCATCGAGATCGGCTAGTCTGAAGCGTACGACCCAGTTGACCGGACCGAAAGCGACCGCAAACCCGACCGGTCGAGCTCTTTGCAAAAAACTCGATCAGCTGCTGATCGGTATAAGTTGAAAAATCAATGACCGCATGAGAACAAGCGCCGCAAAATCGGCCCTGCACATCAGGGGTCATGGACGACCAGGATTGCATACAGGGTTCTTGAACCTGCAACTGCATGGGGGTATTGCTTTTCATGGAGCGTATTTTTCAGCTGGATGCCTGGCGCCCATCAAATACACAAACGGCAATTAACTATATTTAAGGGTGGCCTTTTTGAAGCATATCCGGAACTCCCAACTGACCGATGCAGACCTGGTGGTCTTATATAAGGAAAGCGGCGACCTGGCCGTATTGGGGGAACTCTATCAGCGGCATATGGACTTGATTTACGGGGTCTGCCTGAAATATTTGAAGGACCCCGAACAATCAAAAGACAGTGTAATGGCCATCTTCGAAGAGCTGACCCTGAAGCTTCGAAAGCATGAAGTTGCCCATTTTCGGGCCTGGCTCCATCAAGTCGCTCGCAACCACTGCTTGATGTATCTGCGAAGTCCCCGGAACAAAAACTCGTTGCCCCTACCCGAGGAACTTATGCATTCGGTCGAAAACGAGCATCTGAACGCCGTAATGGAAAAAGAACAACACCTGCAGGATATGTCGAAGTGCCTGGAGCAACTGAACCCCGAACAAAAGCTGGTCGTAGAATCGTTCTACCTGAAGGAGCGGCCCTACCAGGAGATCGCTGAGCAGACCGGCCTAGACTGGAACCGGGTGCGCAGCCTGATCCAAAATGGCCGAAGGAACCTTCGCATTTGCATGGATAAATTAACTCCAATTGACTGACACAATAATTTGAAAACCAGATTATGAAATCAAATCCATTGCCTGCTTTTGATGGCGCTTATCTGGAGCGCTATCGCCGGGGAGAACTGAGTCCTGCCGAAGCCCATGCCTTGGAGAAAGCAGCATTGGAAGATACCCTCTTGGCCGATGCGCTGGATGGATTTCGGTTAGCAAGCCTAGATACAACAGCGGATTTGAGTATGCTTCGTTCCCGGCTGAACGACCGGATTGAAACGAATCAGGCAGTCGTCAGACAATTGCCTAAAACCCGGTTTTTTTCCCCCTTCATGCGGGTGGCTGCCATGCTGCTTCTCTTGATCGGCGCTGGCTGGTTCAGTTACGTTTATTGGATCGATCCCCGGGAATCAACATTGGCCAGCAACGCCCCTGCCCCTTCCCCGGTTTCTGAGCAGCGCACCTTTGCCGAATCTAGTCCGACCCAGCCCCCCACACCCCTGGCCTTGCCTCCTGCACCCGTCCAGCAATCCGAATCAGTTCAATATCGACCTGATCGTACTATTCGCCCTGTAGAAGTCCAATTGGAAACCCGAGAAATGTCATCCGATAAGCCTGAAGAAGATCTGATCGTCAAAGCAGAAGAGCCCCCGGCCTCATCCGAAACAAAGCAAATCGAGGTTGTATCGGCGGATAATACCGTCAAAGACCTAGACAAGGTGAATGCTGAAGTCGCCCAAAAGGAATTGGATCTGGCAACCAGTCGGCAGGCCACAGCGATGACCCTGACTGCCAAAGAAAAGTCGTTGAAGCGTTCTAAAATGGACATTCAACGGGCCGACAAGCCTGAGCCGGTAGCTGGTTGGGCAGCCTATGAAGATTATTTATATGGCAACGGCAGCCGCAAGTCCGTGGCCCCCACGGCCAGCAATACCGTTACCCGATGGGAGGTTCTGCTTTCCTTTGAAGTAGATGACAAAGGACGACCTACCGAAATTCGTGTGGAGGAGTCGGGCGGCACCTATTACGACGGCGCAGCCAAAAAGCTATTGGTCGAGGGGCCTGACTGGAAACCTGGAAAACCAGGAAGCCGTGGGCAGTTGCGGGTACATTTCTAGGGCTAACTTTGCTGCTCTAAAATCAACACGATTATGAAGCGTATTTTATTGGCAGGCTTGTTCCTGTCAGCCAGCATTCTTTCAGAAGCCCAATTGAAAACGCCCGCTCCCAGTCCGGTGCAAAATCTGCGGCAGGACTTTGGTCTGGGCACAATAGAACTCTCTTACTCGCGTCCTGGTGTACGTGGACGTAAAGTATACGGCGACTTGTTGCCTTACGGACAAGTTTGGCGTACCGGTGCAAACAGTGCCACCACCATCAGTTTCACGGATGAAGTGATCGTAGGAGGGAAAAAAGTCCCTGCTGGCAAATACGGCTTATTGACCATTCCCGGTGCCAAACAATGGATCGTTATTCTGACTAAGCAGACCAATGTGACCAGTCCGGCCGATTACAACGCTGAACAAGATGTGGTACGCGTTAACGTATCTACCACAAAATCCAAGACCTCTACAGAAACGTTCACCTTGTCGATTCAGGACATCAAGCCGACGAGCTGTAATCTGGTCATGAGCTGGGAAAAGCGCAGTCTTTCCTTGCCCATCCAAACTGATATTGAGACCAAGATCATGGCAAATATCGATGCAGCCATGAAAACCGAGAAGCCGCCCTATTACAACGCGGCCATGTATTTCATGGATAATGGCAAAGACCTGAATCAGGCGCTTGCTTGGTTCGATAAGGCCGTTGAATCCAATCCCACTGCTTTCTGGATCCACTACCAACGTGCCAACTGCCTAGCGAAACTGGGCAAGAAAGCTGAGGCAATCGCAGGTGCAGAAAAATCAAAACAATTGGCCACCGAAGCCAAGAACGGCGATTACGTAAAACTGAATGAAAAACTACTCGCTGAGTTGAATAAATAATTCAATCAGGATAGCTTATCAATCCCCGTCACCTGACGGGGATTTTTTTGTCCCATCCGAACACTTAGCAACAGCGAAAAGACAACGACCGCTCCAGCCCCAATCGGATTCAACCAGAGAAATCCGATCTTGAATCGATCGGGGAAAAAATAGCCAGAAAAGAAAACACCGAGTACGATCAACTCACCGATGATCAATCCCCAAAAAACGGCCGTAGCATTTCGGATCACGGGAATAAATAAAGCCACCAGAAAGACGCCTAGGATAACCCCATAAAATAAGGAACCCAGAATATTAACGGCCTCGATCAAACTATTCCCAATGTTGTAGGTGAACATCGCTACCACAATACAGAATACGCCCCAACCCAGCGTATACCATTTTGACAATCGATAAGCCTGCTCTCCTTCCGCTGGATACTTAGCAAATCGATTGTGCAGATCAACCATGGAACAGGCTGCCAATGAATTGATGGCAGCGGCAATGCTTCCCCAGGAAGCCAAAAAGATCATGGCGATCAACAAGCCGACCAATCCCGCCGGCAGGTGATCCAATACAAATCGAATGAAAATATAATTGGTGTCGTTCCCATCTCCACCTGGAACCCGATCATTCAACCATCCCTTTACCTGCTTCCGTACGGCATCGGCCTCTGTTTGTGCTTGTTGAAGTTTGGGAATCAGCAAACTCGCCTGTACACTCCCTTGCCCACCGGCTTGTACATATTCTGTAGCTACGCGGCGCTTGATTGATTGGAAAGAATCGTATCGCACTTGCGCTAGTTGAAAAGAATCCCGATAGGCCGATCGCTGAATCCGTTCTTCCTGCACCTGATTAAAGATCAAGGGCGCCCGCTCAAAAGAGTAATAACTGAAGAGCAATGCCCCCACCAAAAGAATCAAGAATTGCATGGGAATTTTCACCAGCCCATTCATCAACAATCCCAACCGACTCTCCCGAACAGATTTTCCGGTTAAGAAACGACCAACCTGACTTTGATCGGTTCCGAAATAAGACAGTGCCAGAAAAAATCCACCTATAATTCCACTCCAAATATTATAGTTATCCCCCCAATTGAATCCCTTCGCCGTCATTCCATCGGTGATCACATTAAGCTTGCCCAACTTACCACTGATGTCCAAGGCGTCCACAAATCCAACTTGCTCGGGCATCAGGTGTACAAGCAAATAGCCGGCCAGGAACATGGACAATAAAATGATCGCGAACTGCAATTGTTGCGTGTAGGCCACCGCCCTTGCCCCTCCGCTGAGCGTGTAGATGATGAGTAGTCCGCCCATGAAGAGATTGGTCCAGTAAATATTCCAACCCAACAACGAGGACAAAATCAAAGACGGCGCAAATATGCTGATGCCGGTAGAAAGACCTCGCTGCAAGAAAAACAAGAGTGAGGTGAGTGTGCGCGTTTTTCCGTCAAATCGATGTTCCAAATACTCATAGGCAGTGATCACGTTCCATTGGCGAAATCGGGGAACAAAAAAGGCACTGATCACGATCATGGCCAATGGAATACCAAAATAATATTGAACGAAGCGCATCCCATCGGTAAATCCTTGTCCGGGCGCTGATAAGAACGTGATCGCCGAAGCTTGCGTACCCATGATGCCCAATAACACCAGTCCCCAAGACAAATTTTGATTCGACCGAAAATACCCATCCAAATCCCGGGTGGTTTTACTTTTCCGAATGCCATAAAATACCACACCGGTCAGCGTCAACATCAATACGATCCAGTCCAGTGCGTGCATGATTGTTGTTTAAGCGAAAAATGAAGTGAACTGTTGAAATAAAAAGATCAATACAGCCAATACCACAACCAGTGCCAGGTACCAACCGGTATAAGATTCACTTGTCGACTGCTGTTTCATGGATGTATCCGCTTATTGTTTACGTGAATTCCGAAGCCAGCCTGTGAACACGATCAACCCAGCCAGAAAAAGGCCCAATAATATGCCCAGTCGAACACGCTTGACCAACATACCCAGTACGAGTCCGAGTACAATGGCCAACCACATGGCTACTTCGCTGCGCGATTGCTTGGTGTTTTTATTCATTGATCTTGCTTGGCATTGAGTGCAATGAGATTGGCCAATAATCGATAAGCACCGGTAACGCCAGCGGGCAATTGTCGGAACAGACTCAGCCCGGTATACGTGAACCAACCTTTGCCGTACGAAGCGATCATCAAGGATCCATCATCGGACCGCTCGCCTGGATCGGCCATGGAAAGAAGCTTTTGAAAACGACCAGTGGTATCGGCCGCGTGATAGATCGATCGCTCTTGCACCCAGCCCTCAAAATCGGTTGGCACCAATTTATTCGGTTGATTGAATACCGGATGATCGGGCTGTAAAAAAATCACCGGCGCCTGCTCGTCCGTTACCCGATTGCGCGTGATCTGAAAAGGGAAAGGCCCGATTTTGGCCCGTACCGGACCGATCTGGTTGCTGGTATTGTATTGGACGATCAGATTTCCTCCCTCTTGCACATAACTCATCAGTTTTTCATAAGCATCATTGAGCCAGCCATGGGTGTTGTAAGCACGTACACCCGTGACGATTGCATCAAATTCGGTCAAGTTCAATTTACTCAATTCCGCTTCGCCCAATTGAACCACCTCATAACCCATGCGCGCCAAGGCTTCCGGAATCTTATCGCCAGCGCCCGCTATATAACCAATGCGCTTGCCAATGATCTTAAGATCGATGGACCGAACGCGTTGTCTCGTAGATTTGAAATAATGCAATTCCGGAATGTAATCGTACTCAATTTTTGTCAGCCGACCTGCTCCAACAACGGCCTGACCGGCAGGATCCAATGCCTGAAACTGATAATCACCGGGCCCTACCAACACCAACTTAGAACGACGCAGGATGCGCCCCTTGTCCAACGACGCAATCTCGCCTAAATCGACTACTTCGCTTTTATTCACCGCGCGGATCCGCTGTGCCTGCATGGGCTGATTCGCTTGGATACGGAATTTCAGGTCAGACTTTGTTTTTTTCTCTGTTGAAACCAGGGTCAATTCTTCATCGGCATCCAGTTCTGTTTGGGGACGAACGATCAGTGACTTGAAAATTTCTCCCCGTACCGGATCGGTCAATTTATATACAATCGGCACCGACAGCGTGATTGGTTGGCCGTAGATATTCAATTGCAACCGAACAGAATAAGCCGGCGCATTCTCAGGCAGACCAATCTCCGTTTGATCGGGAATAACAAACCGTCCTTTCTGCATTTCGTTTTCTAACCAATAGGGCTGCGTGGTTTTGGAACCGAATGAAACCGGGATCATGCCAATTAAAGCAGTTGGCTTATTCTCAACCAAGTTTCGCCCCAAGGTGGTGTCTGTTTTTCCATAGGAAGCACTCATTAACACAGCATCGACTTTCTGACGAGCAATCAGACTCAAGTTGAAACGAAGGGTATCGCCCCAAGCTACGCTGGGTGAGGTAGCGATGGCTTCCGAGTAGATGCCGGCACATTGGAGCACAAGAGTCTGTACTTGCGAAATCTTATAATTGACCCAATCAGATGCCGGCAACCCAATCAAACTGCGATGAAGTTGAACCAGCCCCTGAACAGAACGTTCCGGTCGAATGGGATCGTAGTATCGGATCAAGCTATCGATCTGACGGACGATTGGTGTCGCTCCCGGAATGCGAGACCAATCGGTAGTGACATCCGACATCAATTCATTGACAGGTGCCGAACCTCCGGTTGTTTTGAAATACTCAAACGATTCACCGCGGGTAGCCGGCACCCCAAATCCCTGACTTTTGTGTTGAGAGCGACTTTCTGCAGCCATCTCACCATAACTCTTTCCCAAGAGTGGATTATATCCACCCACATCGATCTTCAATTGATCGGAAGCCGTGGTGTTCGTTCCTCCGAAATTGAAGGTGTTCCACAAAATGCGCTTGGGTTGCCACACCGATACGTATTTCAACTGCTCCGGAAAACGACTGGGATCACCGGCAGCCAGAAAAGCCTCGTTGGCCAAAATAGCCGAACCGGTGTGATGTCCATGACCGCCTTCACCCGTGGTTGGGAATCGGGCAACAATGATATCCGGACGAAAACGACGGATCACCCAAACTACATCGGCCAGTACACTGTCCTTATTCCAGATGTTGAATGTTTCTTCTGGATTCTTCGAGTAACCAAAATCATAGGCTCGAGTAAAAAACTGCTCTCCCCCATCGATCCGTCTGGCTGAAAGAAGTTCTTGTGTACGGATCATACCCAGCTCCACCCCTTGTTCATTACCGATTAGATTTTGCCCCCCATCGCCGCGCGTCAACGATAAATAACCGGTACGGTATTTTTTTTCATTGGCCAGAAAAGTAATAAGTCGAGTATTCTCATCATCCGGATGGGCGGCTATGTACAAGACGGAACCCAATACCTGCAGTTTTTGCAAACCATGCAGGATTTGTGCTGAAGAAACGGTTGCCGGTCGTTGCCCATACAATGAGCCTGCAAACAAAAACGTAAAAAATATCGATAGATAATACTTCATGAAAATAAATTATTGTCCAACCATAAACACCGCATTCGAGAACAGCAGCTTACCGTTCTCCCAAAAACTTCGGAATAAGGGATTATCCGTCAAGCAGACGATCTGTCCACGTCCAACCGACTGAACACCGAACAAAGTCCCATTCGCCAATTTGGATTTTAGCCCATTGCCCACAAATCCGGCAACATGCGCACCGGATCCAAGCACACCCACATTCCATCCCTCTTCACTCAATGGCTCCAGGATGTTTCCATCCAATTTGAGCGTGTAGTAAGATTTTGGATACCCATAAGCAAGCGGATGGCTATTATCCAATTGAACCTGCCAGATGGAGCCGGGTGTGATGGCTGAAACCGCATCGCGCTCACGTGCCTGATAATCGGAAGTGACCACGGAATCGGTCGACTCTGTTTTTTTGTCTTCTGATTTCTTGACCTTGACACCCCATTCGCCCAGTTGCGTAACAGCCGATTCCAATGCGATCAATCGGCCACCACCTTGCATCCACTTTTTACAAGCCTCCGCCTGATCTTTATTAGCCAGGAAAGAATAATTACCATCCGATAAGATCAGCACGTCCACTTGTGACCAATTCATACGCCCTAGGTCTTGCTGATTCACCAAGCTGATCGGGTATTTCAATTGCTGATCGAAGAATTGCCAGATCTCACCGCAGGCATTGGCATTCACGCCCTCTCCACTCAGTAACACCACACGGGGCAAACGCAGGTTGCGAACCCGCTCACTGCCAAAATCCGATCCCGCATCGACCAGTCCGGTTGCGATTGGGAAAATAGCAGCATCGGAATTCAACGTGTATTCTTTTACGATCTCGTGGAATCGTTCTCCTAAATGTTGGTTAGAGGCTGGAATCACCAGCACGGTTCCGGCGGCAAAAGATTTACCGGCTGTTGTGAAAGGCTGTTCGGCATAACGCAATACGATGCCGGCCTTCCCAATCGATGTGGCCAACCGTACGGCGGGTAATCCATCCCACGGAATCGCATACCCATAAGTGGAGCGGACAAAGCGGCGCTTCTCCCCTTCCTGATTGACGGGTTGCGAAGCGATCTTGTCTTTGCTGGCGATTGCGTCGAGCCCATATGCATAGGGCAATGACCAAGCCGTGATGTCATAAGTAACTGTATCGGCCAGTTTGGTGCGTGGCTCGAATAAAACCGTCACCATCGCTGCGCGGGGTTGTAGGGTTGAGATCACCAGATCACCTGCTTGCGCGGTTATCATCGTTTCCTTGCCGGTTGCATAATGAACACCTTTGACCGGCCCGGCAGTAGCCTGCTCATAGCGAATCCCGTTTCGATCCAGTAATTGTTGGAGTGCACGTATGCGAACGGCATCCTGCGGACGATTTCGGATCAGGTAAGATTTGTAAACGCCTTGTCCTGTACTCACAGCCTGATTGAAATATTTCCGGAATTCACTGATCAATGATCCGGATTGGTTGGCGGCCACTTCAATGGTGCTCATCGAGGTCGTGAAATGATGCAAGGCCCGATCGGTCAGCGTCAAGGTGTCTTCATCTTTATTGATCACGCCCAGTCCCGCTCCGATCCCTCCTTGCTCATAGGTCATTCCGATGGAGCCATTGTAAGTTGGATAGGTATCGCCGTAAGACGGATACAACAGATCGAATACTTGTTTGGTGAAGTACAGCCATCCGTTCGAGTCAAAGTATCGTGCATGATTCTTGCCGATCGAATTTTGGAAACTGCGTTGCCAAGGGGTGATCACTTCATGAAAAGGTTCGGCAGCCGGAGCAAAATAATAGGGCTCGTTGTATCCTTGTTCGTGAAAATCTACATGGACTTGCGGCATCCAGTCGAGATAGAGCTTCATCCGTTGGCGACTTTCTGTTTGAATTTGCCAGGCCCAATCGCGATTCAGATCGAAATAATAATGATTGGTCCTTCCGCCAGGCCAAGGCTCCCGATGCTCGCGCGATAGATTGGCCGGGTCGTATTTTTCACCCACGACGCTGTTGTACCAATTGACGTAACGGTCGCGTCCGTCTGGATTCAGACAAGGATCGATGATCACCACCGTATTCTTCAACCAACGTTGAACGGCGGTATCGGATTGCAAGGCCAGCGTATATAAAGTAAGTAAGGAGGCCTCGGAGGAGGAGGCTTCATTACCATGCACATTGTAACTCAACCAAACTAAGGCGGGCGCATCGGCTTCGATGGCCGCAGCCCGATCACGGGCTACATTGGCTAAACGCAGGTTGTTGACCCGAATGGATTCCAGTCGATCGATGTTGCCGGGCGTGGATACGACTGCTACCATCAAGGGGCGACCTTCATTGGTACTGCCATAGGGCATTAACTTGACGCGTTCGGGCGCTTGCTGGGCAATGCGTTCGAAATACCCAACCAAGCGATGATGCGGCGTAAATTTTTGTCCAACCGAATACCCCAAGAATTCAGCAGGTGTGGTTAATTTCTGCGCACTGAGCAAGGAGTAAAACATTAGTAAAGCAAGCAGCAGGTAACCTGCTGGTTGGAGCCGGGACTGGATGGTTCTCATGCAATCGATTTAGACGGGCAATTTACTGAATGCCCCGAGTCGGGCACCGGGGAAAAGCTATTTTCTGTAGTTTAGATCCAAATAATTTTATGCCCCGAAAGCACTGCTTCTCTCTTGCGCTGGTTTTTGTTGGAATCGCTCTACAGGCACAGGTATTCACCGGTGCGAACAAACCACACAGCTTCTCCACCACCAAGAAGATCGTGGCCGACAAAGGGGCGGTCGTTTCGGCGCATGCGTTAGCCTCAGAGGCCGGACTCTTGATGCTAAAAAAGGGAGGAAATGCGGTTGATGCAGCCATTGCCACCCAGCTGGCCCTGGCAGTCGTTTACCCCAATGCCGGTAATCTCGGGGGCGGTGGATTTCTCGTTGCCCAATTGAAGAACGAAAAACGGATTGCACTCGACTTTCGGGAGATGGCTCCTTCCAAGGCCCATCGCGATATGTACATCGATTCCAATGGGGTAGCAAGCACACAGCGAAGTCAAAATGGACACCTGGCCTCAGGTGTACCTGGAACTGTAGCAGGACTGTTTGAATCGCATCGATATGCCAAACTTCCCATGGCTGATTTGATTCAACCGGCGATCGAACTGGCAGAAAAAGGATTTGTAATTACCGAAAGTGAAGCACGCTCGCTGAATAATTTACAGGGTGAGCTAAAACGATACAATTCGGTGATGCCGGTATTCCATCGAAGCCAACCTTGGAAGTCGGGCGATACCCTGATCCAAACGGATCTGGCAAATACCCTGAAACGTATTCAACAACTTGGCAAAGCCGGATTCTATGAAGGCGAAACCGCAGCGTTGATCGAAGCGGAAATGAAACGAGGAAATGGCATCATCGGCAAAGAAGACCTGAAATCGTATCAGGCCAAATGGCGTGTACCGCATGAATTTGATTATAAAGGTTATCATATTGTAGGTATGCCGATGCCCAGCAGTGGCGGACTGCTCCTGCATCAAATGATGAAAATGGTGGAAGATCGAAACATCGGATCCATGGGATTTCAGACAACTGCGTCCGTACAATTGATGACCGAAGTGATGCGGCGGGCTTTTGCCGACCGTGGTAAATACATGGGCGATGCCGATTTCTATCCCGTGCCCGTTTCGAAGCTCACCGATCCCGAGTACCTGAATATGCGGATGAAAAATTATAGCCCCGATGCGCCTACTCCAAGCAGTCTACTGGGTGCCGGCAACGTGAACTTTCATGAAAGCGAGGAGACCACCCACCTCAGCGTGTTGGACGAGGAGGGAAATGCCGTTTCGGTAACTACGACCCTGAATGGGTCGTATGGAAGTCGCACCGTGGTGGGCGGAGCCGGTTTTTTCCTCAATAACGAGATGGATGACTTTAGCATCAAACCCGGCGTTCCCAATATGTTCGGTGCCATCGGTGGCGAAGCGAATGCGATTCATCCCGGCAAACGCATGCTCAGCTCCATGACCCCGACGTTGGTTTTAAAAAATGATAAACCGTACATCGTTGTGGGTACTCCGGGCGGAACCACCATCCCCACGCAAGTATTCCAGGCCCTGATCAACATCCTTGAATTTGGGATGAGTGCCGAGGATGCGATCAACAAACCGAAATTCCATCATCAATGGCTTCCGGATGAATTGTACACGGAGAAAGGATTTATACCTGTTACCGCAGAAGCACTCAAAAAAATGGGATATCCGATGGGTAAAGAACGAGGTGGGATCGGCCGAACGGAGATCATTCTGGTTCGCCCCGATGGCAAGAAAGAAGCGGTGGCCGATCGGCGCGGTGATGATGCAGCTGCGGGGTATTAGTTCTGCGTTCAATGCTCAGAGTCAGTTTGGATAGTTTGGGCAGTTTGGGTAGTTTGGCTAGTTTAGGGTCTTGCGAGTCATTTTAATCTTCCTGAGCTTATTCGTGGCACAGATCAACCTGGCCGCTCAAAATCTGGTCGGCTTATTGGGTGGTATCCAATTCCCCGGTGCACGTTATGAGATCCTGCATCAATCCCAACCGATCCAGCGGTTTATGGGTATTCAAGCTGGGGTACAACTGAAAGCCCCCTTCGACGTCAACCTCTATTTTGTCCCCTCAATCCGGTATAACTTGCGCGGATACGATGTACAGTTGGAGATCCCCAACGGTCAACCCCATCCCGACGCCATTGAGAACAGCATTCGATTGCACAATTTGGAAACTGCCGTTTTGTTACAATTCGATTTGGGTAGCAATCCGAACCATATTTTTCTGCGAGGCGGTCCGTCATTGGAAACGCATTTGTCCGGAACAGAGCATTACCTAAAATCCAATGGAGAGCTGGTTAAGCAGCCTGTCAGTTTCGCGCGCGGCGAATATGGTCGTTATTCACTCAATCTTTTGGCGGAAGTGGGATTGGAGACAAGGTCGGGCTGGTTTGCCTATGGATTCTACACCTATGGCGCCACCAGCATCAGCAACCGCGACTATGCTCCTGCGATCAAATTGCGTTCATTCGGCATTTCACTCGGGAAATACCTGAACACCAAGAAGATCATCTTGGACACTCGAAACATCGAGTGAGGATCAGACCAATTTGAAACTCTCCAGGAACTTCGTATTGAAATCACCACTGCGGAAACGTTCATCCTGCATCAGTTGCAGATGGAAGGGAATCGTGGTTTTTACACCCTCGATCACATACTCGCTCAGTGCGCGGTACATGGTTTGGATGGCCTCCTGACGGGTTTGTGCAACGGTGATCAATTTACCGATCATGGAATCGTAATAAGGCGGGATCACATAGCCAGCATAGGCATGGCTATCGACACGCACCCCATGACCACCGGGTTGATGCAAGACCGTGATGCGTCCGGGTGAAGGACGAAAATCATTATAAGGATCTTCTGCATTGATTCGGCACTCGATCGAATGCATTTGAGGTACATAGTCACGACCCGAGATTTTGTATCCGGCAGCAATCAGGATTTGTTCTTTGATCAGATCATAATTGATCACTTCCTCCGTCACACAATGCTCCACCTGGATCCGGGTGTTCATCTCCATGAAATAAAAATTCCGGTGCTTATCCACCAGAAACTCGATCGTACCGACACTTTCGTAATTGATTGCAGACGCTGCTTGCTTGGCCGCTTCGCCCATTTTCATACGCAATTCATCGGTCATGAAAGGCGATGGAGATTCTTCCACCAATTTCTGGTGCCGACGCTGGATCGAACAGTCACGCTCACTCAAATGGCAAACCGTGCCGTATTGGTCACCGGCCACTTGGATCTCGATGTGACGGGGTTCTTCCACGAATTTCTCCATGTAGATGCCGTCGTTCTTAAAAGAGGCCAATGCCTCTGCCTTCGCGGTATCGTATGCTTTTTCGATTTCAGATTCTTCCCAGACAATCCGCATCCCCTTTCCACCCCCACCGGCGGTCGCTTTGAGAATGACGGGATAGCCCATTTCCTTCGCCAAGCCTTTGGCTTCGTCAACCGATTGGAGCAGTCCTTGTCCGCCCGGTACCACCGGTACACCCGCCTTGATCATGGTATCCTTGGCGGTGATCTTGTCACCCATGGAATTGATCATCTCGGGTGTGGGGCCAATGAACTTGATCCCGTGTTTGGCACAGATACCAGCGAACTTGGCATTCTCTGCCAGGAATCCATAACCGGGGTGAATGGCATCCGCATTGGTGATCTCGGCGGCGGCCATGATGTGGGGAATATTCAAATAGGAATCGGCGCTGTGGGGGCGACCAATGCAAACCGCTTCATCGGCAAACTTGACGTGCAAGCTATCCCGGTCGGCTGTCGAATAGACCGCTACGGTTTTGATTCCCATCTCGCGAGCCGTGCGAATCACGCGTAAGGCGATCTCGCCCCGATTGGCGATCAATATCTTCTTGAACATAGTGTAGTGTGGAGGTGAATAATTCCTACCGATCAGGCAGGCTCTACCATGAACAGGGGCTGATCGAACTCAACCGGTGAAGCGTCATCAACCAATACCTTGACGATGCGGCCTTTGACTTCGGATTCGATCTCGTTGAATAATTTCATGGCTTCGATGATGCAAACCACTTTACCCGGGGCCACTTCGGTTCCGACTTCCACAAAATTGGGTTTGTCGGGAGAAGATTTCCGGTAGAAGGTGCCGATCATCGGACTTTTGATGGTGATCAGGTTGCTGGCATCAGCGGCCGGAGCGGCCTTAGGCGCAGCGGCAGTTGGTGCGGCAGCCGGAGCGGGTGCTGGGGCCATTGGGGCCGAAGCAACCATAGCTGGCGCGCTCGATACGACTTGCGTAATGTGCTCTTCTTTTTGTTTGACCGT
>Ga0102922_1000125_pt1 | contig 15769 bp, 20 predicted proteins | sample Colrivmeta1569A3_FD_81569 | JGI IMG/M metagenome (GOLD analysis project Ga0102922, IMG submission 81569) | Estuarine microbial communities from the Columbia River estuary - metaG 1569A-3 | ecosystem: Environmental > Aquatic > Marine > Intertidal zone > Estuary | place: USA: Columbia River... | reverse complement strand
AATCAAGCTTCAAATCAAGCTTCAAATCAAGCTTCAAATCAAGCTTCAAATCAAGCTTCAAATCAAGCTTCAATCTCAAATCAAAGTTTAAATTCTAAAGATACTGAAAAAGAAATGTTAAATTATTTAAAAATATCAAGGGATATAGAGTTAAAAAAACAACTATCAAGTATTGCATGTTCAGTATCATCAATAAAAGACTCACTAAAAAAATTTGATAGTACTATGCAATTTTTAGTCACATATTTAATGTCATTAAAAAAATAATTATTTATAATATATAATTTTAATTTATAAAAGAACATTTTGTTTAGATTCAATAAAACTTTTTAATATTGAAGCATGATGTTGTTTAATATACAAAATTAATTTACGTTCATTATTTTCTTTAAGTTATATTTTATATCTAATTCATCTTTATATTCATCACGAAAACTTGAAAAGTATTGTATGCTCGAAGGAAGTGTAAACTCATATAATTTTTTATATTCTTTAAATTTATTTTTTCTTCTATTTAAATATTTTGTCATTGTCCTAATTACATGATATTCGCTATCTGATATTTTATATATTAAGAATACAGACCAATCATTTTCAGGTATAATATTTTCAAGCAATTCATTTATTTTATCTAATTTATCTTGTGTTGTTTTATTTTGTTCTAGTAATTCATTTGAATTAGATAATAGTTTTTTAATATCTTCAGATTGTTTAAATGTTATATCTTCTAAATTTTTATGTGTTTCCAATATTTTATTATTTAATTCTTCTATATTTTTACATAATACATCTATTTTATCTTTTATTCTCAATTCTCTTTCATATGATTATAAATTATTTTTGTAACTTTACGAAAAAATTTAACTGATATCCATGTTGAAACTGCTATTGCAAGTTCTTCATGTACATACGTTCCTTTAAAATTGTTTGAAACATTTAATATTTCAATTGAAGGTTCAGATATACCATCTTGAATTAGTGAATTATAAATTTCTTGAAAATTATTTGTTCTTGTATAATCTCTATATATTTTATTTGTATTTGTACAAAGTTTAGTAATGTTTACATATCTATTATATTTTAACATTATAAATTCTAAACCAAGATAATTTTGTATTATATCAAAATTATTATCTTTAATTTTAATAGATGTAACTTCTTGTTTTATAATTAATTTAATAAAATATACACAAATTCTATAAATTGTTTTTGTTGTTTGTATATTCAAATAAATGTAAATTATTACCTAATTTATTTTGTGTTATATCAAATTTTATACATATATTATGTTTTATAGTTTCTGTTAATTCATATTGTTTTGTAAGTTCAAATTTATAAACTTCTTTTAAATAATTATATATTTCCATTTTGATATATTTATTAAAGATATATAAGTTTATAAAAATTTACTTTTTATATATAAAAATATTTATCTTATAATTAATAATTGTCTTATAATTTTTTATTATTAATTATATTTTATTTATTTAATTATATTTTATTTATTTTAATATTTTATTATTTATAACTTGTAAATATTTGATAATACATCTATCTTATAACTTTACAACAAGAAATGAACTGATATCAATGTTGTAAGTTATTCAGTATCATCTTAATTATAAAGTATTATCAATAAAAGGGTTGATAGTACTATGCAATTTTTAGTCACGTATTTAATGTCATTAAAAAAATAAATATTTATGATAATTATCACAGCTTTATTAACAGGATGTATTATAATTGTTTCACTAATATATTATTTTGAAACAATTGCTGTATCTTATATATTAAAAACTAAAAATATTAATATTTCGTCAAAAATATCAAATTGTTTTCTTAGTAATGAAATTGATGATTATATTTATATTTATAATAATGATTCTAATAAATTATTAATTTTTTTCCCAGGATTAAATTCAGATAACATAAATTTACATAGAATTGCAAAATCATTTTATTCTACATTTAATAATACATATAATATATATATAATGAAATATAATACATGTTATACATCTATTGATAGTATAAGTACTCATTTAATGTATATATTATCAAATATAATTAATAAACAAAATGAAGTCAATATTATTGGTAATTCATATGGATGTTCTATTGCAATAGATACTTGTATAAAGCTACAAAGTTTAAATAAAATTGGAACAATTAATAGATTTATATGTTATAAGTCATTTAGTAATATAAATAAATTAATAAAATATCAAAATAATTTTTTTATGACTTTATTTATTAAATTATTCTTTTCATTATCATTTGGAAATTATAATTATTCAAATAAACAAATATTAAATATTAAATCAAATTATGTTACATGTATAAATCATCCATATGATGAAGTAATACCAATTGAAGCTCAATTTAATAATAAATTTTGTAAAAAATATAATATTAATTTATTGTTCGATACATATAATAATGATAAAAAAACATTTTTTAATAAATTATTTGGTAATCATTGTTATTTAAATATGGAAATGATAACTAATATAATGAATAATAATATTTAGATTTATTCGTCATCTAAATTTAAATCTTTTACATTTAATATTGATTTAATTGAAACTTTTGAAGAACATTGTAAGCAATTTTTTTGTCTTCCAGATGATGATGTTGACAATTCTTTAAATTCTGTATAATTTTTTTCAACTTTACAATTATTACAAGTAATATTTTTTAGATTACAATTTTGAATATTTGAATTAACATACATTATTAATTTTATCAAATCTTCCTTATAATTTGCAAAATTTGAATCTCCAAGTTTATATTCTATTTCACCTTGAGGATTAGATTTTATTCTTGCATCAATACACAAATTTATAAAATCTTCGTTAATATATTTAGATATAGTTTGTTTTTTTATTTTATCTTGTTTTATTACTAATATAGCATTATCATTTTCAAATGTTTCGTTAATTACTTCAGAAACTTTATTTTTTGCTATTTCAAGTGTATTATCTTTGTCTTCATTTGATTTAACAGTTCTTGGTTTACGAACTGTTTTGAGTTTACTAACTTTTTTTTCAAGTAAAGGTTTTGTAGTTATATTTTCTTCATATTGAATATCTATATTTTTGTTTGTTGGTACTTCATTATCACTTAATACATACGAATCCATCATAAATCTGTTTAGATAACAAGTTAAACTATTATATAATATAAATATTTTAGTTTATTTTCACTTTATGACATTGATACATACAATAAATATACCTCAAAATATTTATGCGACATTCATGTTAATATATGATAATGTAGAATATTATAATGATTTTGTTAAAATAATCATATTTCCAGCTAATCAAAATAATTATGTAAATATGAAATCATTAACTAAATTTGATATGTATAGTTTTAATACATGGGATTTTATTACTTTATTATATAATAAAAATTTAATAACTAATAATAATAAGATTGATAATCAATTATTATCAAAATCAATATTAGAATATATGATGAAACATATAGATATGAATGATTTCTCAGTTGAATATGCAAATTATAATGACAAATATGGTGAATGTAATAAAATATTAAATTTTTATAATGAAAATGACGTATCTGTAATTATTAAAAAATTACATTTTTTATCAAAAAATTATAATAGTATTAGATTAAGTTATATTCTTGAAATTGTAAATAAAATATTGTTATTTTGTATTTTTATTATATTTTTTATTATATCTTTTTTGATTATTAAAAATAACTTATTAAAGTGAAAAGTTATATATTTATATATTTATATATGTTATATTTATATATGTTATAATGACTTATTCAAAAATAAATTATTCTTTTAATAATTGTTCAAAGTGCAAACTTAAAAGAAAATATATAATTAAAAATACTCAAATAAATAAATATTTAATAATATTTTCACATGATTATATAAATAAATATTCACTAATAAGCTTGTTTGAAAATAATAGTAAAATAAATAATAATTTAATAACATATAAAGATGATAATGGTAATATACAATTATTTGATATAAATATAAATTATAATGACATAATCATATGTAAATTATGTTTGTTTAATTATATTAAAAATTATTATGAAATTGATCAAAAATATTTTAATTTTTATCCATGTAATATATGTTATACATTTTATCATATAAATGATAATGATAACTGGATTACAAATTATGTAGACAAATTAAATATAATATATCATTTAATGGATATAAATTGTACTTATTATACTTATGAATTTAAACAGAAATATGAAGAATATAACACATTTGATGATGATGAAGTTATATTGTATATGAGGTGTTGTATTAATTGCAAAAATAATGTAATTAATATATATTCAAATAAATATTATTTAAGTATTTTACCTTTTCATAAAAGTTATGATAATTATATATCACATGTATCTGAATTCAATTTATTATTTAATAATAATCCAAAAAAACTTAATAAATTATGTTATAATGCTATTAATGACGATCTTTTAAAAGTAAGACTATTTCAAAAATATAGATTATTAAATTGTATTTAAAAAATCATTAAATTCTTTTTCAAATAATTCTGTTTTACATTGCATATATATATCCATATATTTTTTTATTTTTGGTTTTTCAATTTCTAACGTTAAATCTAATTCAGTAGTATCATCTCCATTATCAATTGGTATTTTAAATAATTCTTTATATTTATCAATATTATTTGTTTCACTATACTTAACAATATTTGTTAATTTAAAAAATGTATACATTGGATAATCATCTTGTATATATAATTCAATTATTTTATATATAATATGTATACATTTTAACATATATAAACAATTATTACTTAAATTATAGTTTATATATCTATCTCTTACAAATAATTCAACTTCTTCAATATTAACTCTATTATATAAATTAATTACATTTGAATATTTATCTATATATATTAATAATGTTGCCCAAGTATTAAAAATTAATCTTAAATATATATACATCATAAATTAAATTTATATTCATAATTATTAAAATCCTTTATTTAAATAAAATTTTATATTTTTATTGTTAATTTTGTCAACTAAACTTACAATATATTTTTTTAATTCAACATTATTAGATTTTCTGAATATGTTAAAAATTAAAGATTCAAAATTTTTATCAAGTAATTTATCAATTATTTCGTTATTACAAATATTTATTGTATTCATTATAAATGTATTAAGTTGTATTTGATCTGTTATTTCATTAAATATACTACTATATATATAATAATTTGATTTACTTATTGATCTTTCTATAAATTTAATCTTACAATTACTTAATTCATACTGACAAGATTCTTTTAATAAAACTATCAAAACACTATTTAAAACTTTCATGTTATAAATTGTTTTGATTAATACATCTACTGTTGATTCACTCATCCTTTCTATTAATACTAATGCTATTTTAAGTTTATCTGATAATAATAAACTTGTTGATTTTAATGCAATTTCAAAATCAACATTTATTTGTTTAATATTAATAGAATTTATATTAAATTCACGTTTATTAATTGATGTTGCCATTATCATAATATATATATTCTTTATAATATATAATTAAATGTATTTCATTTTATTTAACAAAGTATTTTTATATGTATTCTTCTGAATCTCTATCTTCAAATTCATTATTAATCATATATTCATCTAATTCGTTTTCATCATTTGTATTATCAAATGGTATATTTTTATCAAATATATCAATTATGTCATTATCAGATAAATCAATCTCATTTAATCCTTCTAAATCAATCATATCTATTTTTAAATCAATATCTGAATTTAAATCTTCTTGATTTAACATATCAATTATTTCATTCATTTTTTCTTCTTCATTTTCATTTGATAAAGTATCTTTTGATTTATCATCTTTTGATTTATCATCTTTTGATTTATCATCTTTTGATTTATCATCTTTTGATTTATCATCTTTTGATTTAACATTTTTAATTGGTTTGTCATCTTTAACTGATTTATCTATATAATTTAAAAAATTGTTAGACAAACTCTTTTTGTCATCTTTAACTGATTTATCTATATAATTTAAAAAATTGTTAGACAAACTCTTTTTGTCATCTTTAACTGATTTATCTATATAATTTAAAAAATTGTTTTTATCTGTGTTATTTCCACATCCAATTAAATTTTGTAATAATTTTATATTATGGTTCATAATATAAAATGATTATACCAAATAAATTTTGTTATGGATAAATATGATGTATCAATTTATTTTTACCCTGAATTAATAAATATATATAAATTTTTTAATATTACTTCATTATATGAATTAGTACAACTTTTAATAAAAGAAACAAATATCAAGATAAGTTATGAAATAAATCATAAAGAAATTATTAATTTAATAAATAATAATTTCTCACATCCACTTTTTTTAACATTAAAATGGGTTCAACAAAATAAAGAACCAACTAATATTACAAAAAAACATTTATCTCAAATGTTATATAATTATTATAAAAAAGAAGAAATCTATATTATTTCTAAAATTTATTTATATTTTTATAATAAAATAAATTTAAAATATCAATTTAAAGTACAATTTACATCATATATAATTGATTTATTAATTGGAAATAATATTTGTATTGAAATTGATGAAAATAGTCATACTAATTATAATAAAGATAATGAAATAGATAGAAATAAATTATTATCATTAATTGGATATAAAGTTATACATATTAATCCTACTATTTTTTATATGAATGAACAAAAAATATTAAAATTTATTGAATGTATATATATTGATCATATTAAAAATAATATTTCATATAATTTAAAAGTATTTGATCACTTAAATTATATTAATGATAAAAAAATACAAAATACAATAAAATTTAAACAGTATAAAAATAATTCAGATCATATCTGGTTATATTGATTTATTTTATGAATATAAAAATAATCATTATATCATTTATAACAATATATATAATTTTTACTATTCTTTTTATATATATAAAAGAAAAACAACGAATTATACAAGTTGTTAAATTATGTAATTCACCAATAACTGATATAAATATTACATTGACAAAAACATATATTAAAAATAAAAAAATATTATATATTAAAATATTTTCACCTATTGATGTTATATTACATGAAGTTGCACATTCATTTTGTAAATCATTTGGACACACAGATGAATTTAATAAAATATATTATTATTTAACACAAAAATATTCAATTAAATATTAATTTTTAATTTCTTCATTTGGTTGTAAAATAAGTTCTCCATTTACTAATACATATTTATTGTTATTATTATCTATATAATATCCATCTCTATATTCTAAAATTATATTCTCTTCTGTAATTTGCTGAAATTTTGAACTATTCATCATTTTATATATAAATAAATATATATTTATTTCATTTTATTTAATATATAAAAAAATATGTGAGAATAAATAAGTGAGAATATATAAAAAAAATAAATAAGAATAAATATTAAAAAATAAATAAGAAAAATAAATAAGAAAAAATAAATAAGAAAAAATAAATAAGAATATTATTTATAAACTTTCATTGAAAGTTTATTATTATTAAGAAAAAACGAATGAACTTGTTCTACTTTTTGATTTCCTTTAAAATCAATAGTTACATTTTTAATTTTATTTTCAATATTATCTTCTAATGTTTTAATGTGTTTTTCAAGATATTTAATGCGGTCTTCTAATGTGCTAAATTTATTTGTTCTACTGCAATGATCATAAGTTCCAATAAACATTTCATATGATTGAACAATTAGTGATGCTAACTTTCCAATAAAATGTCTTAACACTTTAATTTCATTTGATGTAATTTGATTTTCTAATTTAAGTAAAGTCATAATTTCAGAAGTATCTACTGGATTATTAAATTTATTTAAATCATCAAGTGAATTAAACACATTTTGAAATGTATTTTTTTTAATATCAACATCAGCTTTAATATCTAAAAATTGACTTGCTTTTTTATAAGCATTTAATTGATCTTTCCAATTATTAATTAAATAGTTTAACAAATTTTGTGCAATATTCAAATTTGACTGAAGCTCGTCTGGTGTTTTTTTGATCATATTTAAAAAGAAATTATATCTAATACTATCTCTTGTATTAGGATCATGCATTATATTAATAATTTCTTGATTAAATTGAAAATTATTATTATTTTGTTGATCAACAGGATAACCAGTTTGATCAACAGGATAACCAGTTTGATCAACAGGATAACCAGTTTGATCAACATGATAACCAGTTTGATCAACATGATAACCAGCTTGATTAACAGGATCATGCATTATATTAATAATTTCTTGATTAAATTGAAAATTATTATTATTTTGTTGATCAACAGGATAATAACCAGTTTGATCAACAGGATCATGCATTATATTAATAATTTCTTGATTAAATTGAAAATTATTATTATTTTGTTGATCAACAGGATAGCAAATTTGAACAGGATAACCAGCTTGATTAACAGGATCATGCATTATATTAATAATTTCTTGATTAAATTGAAAATTATTATTATTTTGTTGATCAACAGGATAACCAGTTTGATCAACAGGATAATAACCAGTTGGATTAACAGGATAACCAGCTTGATCAACAGGATAGTAGTTCATTTGATTCATATTCATAGTTAAATACTTTAATATTATTTTAATTTTACTTTTAATTATTTTAAGTTCAAATAAAGATATAAATACTATAATAATTTCACTTTTTATTACATTTTAAATTGTTTTTTCACTTTTAATTTTTAAATATAGATATAAATGTTCATCATCAATAATTGTTTTATCTGTAATAAATTTATTCCAATATTTGATATTATTTCTATAATTTTTATTACTATGTAAATTTAAATAATTATTTAATAATATATTTGGTGAAATATTAGACAATTTATTATATATTATTTGATCATTAATTATAAATTGATTAACAAATTTATTATTTTTAATTTGTTTTACATTTAATATTTTATAAAATAAATTAATTATATCTAATATATCTTTAAAATTAGATATAATTGTATGTATACTATTTTTAATAGTATTTTCTATATCTTTATCTGATTTGTTTATTAAATTATTTATATGATAAAATTCAGCTATTTGAGGAGTATATATTTTATTATTTATATATTTTGGATTTTTTATAAACCAAATAATACAAGGTACGAGTATAAATGGATAAAACATTTTTGATTGTGCTATCAATTCAATTATTTTATTATTTTTAAGATCTTTTAAAAAATATTTTGGTATATTATTATATTTACATATATAAATATTTGATTCAATTAATTCTTTTTTAGTTATAGTAGAAAGTAATGATTTAACTCTTATTTTTCTTTTTAAAACTTTTTGTGATCCTGTAATAATTGCATTTATTAATGTTTTGAATTGATCATTTAATATACTAAGTTTTGATTGTGTAATTATAAAATCAGTTTTTGTAAAATATGTTGATTGTAATATACTTGAACTGTATATACTATTATTATCAATTATATGATTAATTGAAAAATCAATTATATTAATTTTTAAAAACATTTTATCATTAGTAATTTTATCTTTTATTTCAAAAAGATAAAAATATCTAATTAATATTACAGTATCATTTATTTCGTTACAAATAAAATGTAAATTATAATTGTCAGATTTTATATATGTTGTATTACGATTAAATATTCTTAATACATTATTTACATTATATGAATTATATATTTGTAATACATCTTGTCCATCAAATAATTTATTTAATATAATTTCATTATTTGGATCTAAAAAATAGTTAATAAACCATTTTAAAATTTTATTTATTATTATTCTATTTATTTTACATATTTGTTTATAATCTTTTTTTAATACATTAATATCTATTAATTCAACATGAAAATCTAAATCAGATATAACAAGTGATTCAATATTATTATATATAAAATAATCTGTAATTATACCACCTTTTAAATATACTGTATTAAATATATGATTTATATTAACTTTTTTTTTTGAATATACATTATCTATATATATATCATCAACTTTAATTAAAAGAGTTTGTAATATATTACGAATTTTTACAGCAGTTTGTAAAAAATTAATATTAAAATTTTTATACTTTAAAGAATAATTTTCTGATGCAGATTTTATCATTATATCTGTAAAATTATCTAATATTTGTTTTGATGATAATAACATAAATTCAATTTTGAATAAATTATGTATTGTGAATCAAATTTAGGAATTCCATTTATAGATAGAAAAATTAATATAATTTTAAGTAATGATAATAATATATTAAATAACAATGATTATATGTTAATAACAAATACATTATATTTAAATTCTAATTTTTTTGTTAATAATTTATATTATATATCATTTAATTATTTAACAATTGCTGAAGATAAAAATGTACCACAACTAACAAGATTAACATTAAATCCAAGATCAATAAATTCTTATGATGATCAAATTTATTGTATACCTATTTTTTCAGATAAAGATATTAAAATTTTTGAAAATAAAATAAATATAAAACATCGATTTAAATATAATTTAACAATTACAATTGATAATTATTATAAAGATAATATATTATATTGTAAGATATATAAGTAAAGTGAAGTTATATTATATATTAAGATATATAAGTAAAGTTAAGTTATATTATATATAATTACTTATAAAATGGAATATTTGTCATATTTAAACTATTTAGAAATGAAAAATATATATATAAAAAAAAATTATTTAGAAAGATCTTTATATGTTAAAGAAATAATAAATATTTGTAAAAAATTTGAATTATCAAATGATACAATATATCTTTCAATTGAATTATTTGATAAATATGTGTCATTAAATGACAAATGTAATTTTGATATACTATATTTAACATGTATATTATTATCTTCAAAATATCATGATGTTAATTATATAACAATTGATGATTTATTATCAATAAATACAAATCTATCAAGAGATAATATAATAAAATTTGAAATATCTTTATTAAAATTTGTTAATTATAATATTACAATGCCAACTATATATACATTTACAGAATATTATATTGATCTCTTTAAGATAGATATATCTAAATCAATTTATGATGTATTATATAATTTTATAATATTAAATATTCCAAGTGATCTTTATTCACAATTATCATTGTGTATTATTTATTATACTTTAAATAAAAATGTTAATTTTTACAAAATGTTAATAGATTGTGGTATACATGTGCAAATAAACATATTAGATAAATATAATATTTAAATATTTACATAAAAATAATTAGATATCGTTTTTTCAATAACAGATTGAGATAAATTATCTTGAAGATAATAAGATAATAACTCATCATTTATTGATTTAGTTTGTAAAATATTTCCAGAAACATTAAATAATTTTTTTTGTTTATATAATTCTAAAATTGTTGTTATAAAATGTATTTGAAATACACCACAATGTTTACCTGATGTTTGAACTTGTTTATTATTTCTCCATGATAAAATATTTGGATATTGTAATTTTAATTCAATTGAAATTAAATCTAATAAATTTTTAAATTCAGGACGAATATTACCATTTAATGAATCATAATAAAATATTGCATTTTCAACAATACAAATTCCAATCCAATGACCAGGTTTAAAATCTGTTGATTTAATTGTTAAAAGTAATAAATAATAAATATTATAAATTTTATTATTATTATAATTTATTGGATATTTTACAAAATCAGAATAATCATACATCCAACTTTTATTATAATCTAATAAACATGGTCCTCTATAATGAAAATAATCATAATATTTTTGTAATTTATCAAATATTTTTATCAAATTATATCCTGATAGTCCATGATAATATATATTTGGTACTTTAACTCTAAATTCTTCATCAACTTTCTCATCTAAAAATTCTTTTATTCTATTTTCTAATTGTATATTACTATCAATTAATAATAAATCTTTAATTTCATTTAATGATGGTAAATTTTTTAAATTAAACTTATTCATTACTTTTATTCTTAATTTTTCATATACTTTTGTTGGAAGACATATTGGATTTTTATTTGTATCAAATATACAATTAGTTTCATTCATAACAAAATGATTTTTTAATTGATATAAAATCATTTTTTATATAAAATAATATTTAATTATCATTTTCTGTTTTAGTATCATCATTTTCGTTATTATCATCATTTTCTGATAACACTAACTTTCTTAAAAAATCCATTTCATCAATTTTAACTTCTATTTCACGCATACAACACACTTGCCACATTAATTTATATTTTTCTTCGTAATATAAAAATGATGAAATAATCTTACATGGTTTAATATAAACTTTATATGTAGAATATTTTTTAATTATTGAAGCTACTTCCTTTAATGAAGAAATATTTTCAATATGTTGATTATTTTTAGTAATTATTAACTGATAAGTTGAATTATTTGTTAATTTATTTTTAATTGTTTCTATTCTTAAATGTCCTATCATTGATGGATTTATACTTTTACTATTTTCAGGAAAATTAAAATAATGTCTAAATCCATTATATTTATTTACTTCTTTTGTTTTTTTATCTTTATATGTTATATCGCCTTCCATTAAATCAAATCTAAATTTATCATTTAATACATTTATATATTCTTCCATATATGCACGAACTGAATCAGTTACACATGTATGTGGAAATGAATAATCAACAGTTCTAACTTTTTCTAATTCAGATTCATCTAATTTTTCAATATATATACTAAAAGGATTTTCATGAACAGTAAATGACAACATATTATAATTATCATTAAAATTTAAATATGAAATACCAGTTTGATTAGCTACAGATCTATGTTTACTCATCTTTACATTTGATATAAAGAATTCAGCATCAATTGCTGCTAATTCTTTAGCTTCATTAACAGTTTTTTTATCTAAATCTATGCAATTCATTGTATTTTCTATCATAATATGTTTAATTATATCTTCTATACTATTAATATATAAAATCATTTCACTTTATAAAAATTGTCTCTAATATTTTATTTTTTATAATGTTAAGTAAAGAACAATTAGTTGTATATAATTCATTGCAAAATAATATATCAATATTAGTTGAGAGTTGTGCAGGATCAGGTAAAACAACATTAATTGAATATATAGTTAATAATATGTCAAATAAAAATATACTTGTTCTATGTTATAATAGAATGTTAATGAATAATACTTTTAATAAATTGTACATGTTAGATAATGTAAACTGTAATACATTTCATTCATTTGGATTAAAATATTATAATAGTAAATGTATAACTGATGAAGGTATATTGACTATATTAAGAAATAATTCTAAAAAAACTAAATATAATATATTTGACTTGATAATAATTGATGAGTGTCAAGATATGACATATTATTATAATGAATTTCTTTCAAAAATATTAAAAGATTATTGTTCAGAAAATTATTTAATATGTATGTTAGGTGATCCAAATCAAATGATTTATAAATTTAAAGGTGCATCATATGAATACATGTATATGAGAAAACTTGTATCATGTAAATTAAATATTAGTTTTAGAATTACAGATAGTATGTCTTATTTTATTAGAAATGGAGTTGGAATTGAAATATATTCAAATAAAATAGGATCTCCTATAAGATTGATTGAAACAGATAATAGATGGTATGCAACATATAAAGAAGTTTGTTATTATTTATCTTTAGGATATCAATATTCTGATATATATATTATATCACCAAGTACAAAATGTAAATCTTATAATTCAAAAATTAAATTATTACAACAATTATTAACATATCATAATATTTTTATTGAAATTCCAGATGAAAGTTTTGAAAAATCACTAAATCTATATACTAATAAATTACTTATTAATACTATTCATGGAATGAAAGGATTAGAAAATAAAATTGTTATATTTACAATGTTTGATAAAACTTATAATAACTTTACAAAATTAAATGAAAATAATATGGCTTGTCCAAATGAAATATATGTTGCACTTACAAGAGCAACACAACATTTAAGTTTAATATCTAATGGAAATTACTTTGATTTTTTTAATAAATCAATTTTAAATTCAGAATATGTTCAAATTGTTTATTATTCATTTTATTCATCTAAATCTTTAGCTAAAATATATCCAGTTACTTATACAGATAATATAATTAAATGTGTTCATGGTGGTATACTTGATACTCATACATTAGATGAGTTTTCAGAATCAAAGATATATAGAATATGTTATAAATGTATAACTAAAAAAATTATTTCTTGTATAAATTGTTATAATTGGAATAATTATCCAAACAAAAATTTTACACAATATATATATAAAAAAAATAATTATAGTGTATTAGAATTATTATCATTTGTAACTATTGATGATATCATTTATATTGATCAATTAAATATTTATCAATTAAAAAAAACAATATACTCAAATAAAATAGATAATGTTAAAAAAAATATTAAACAAAAATTTAGAGATGTTGAAATATATGAATCAGTTTATTCATTAATTGGAAGAATTGTTGTATATTATATTGAATACTGTCTTACAAATAATTTACAAATAATTAATAATGATACTGTTAGAAAAAATGTATCATTAAAATATTTTAATAAAATTTGTGATAAAGATAAAATTTTAAATGAACTTAAACAAAATATTAAAAAAAATAAATGTTGTGAATTATTAACTATAATTGCAATATATGATGAAATGATACACATTTACTTTACACATCGTGCAGAACTTCAAATTAAAAATTATAATATAATAAATATTAAATTACTTGAAAAGATATATAAAAGGTTTATTAAATTGTCTGGATTATCAAATCAAAATGTTAATACAATATTTGAAGTTTCTGTTCAAAAAATAATTAATAATAAAAAAATTCAAGGAGCAATTGATATGATATATAATGATACAATAATAGAATTTAAATGTAAAACTTTTACAACTAAAGAAGATATATATCAACTTTTAATATATGCATATTTATTAGACAAAAAATTTAATAAATATAAACTAGTTAATTTATATACTAGTGAATATATTGATATTATAATTAATGATCATGATAAAATTATAGATATTATTAATTATTTTATCAATAAAAAAAAATAATTAAATAATAACATATCTTCTAATTTTTATAAAATAATAATATATTTAATTTTGTTTAGATTCAATAAAACTTTTTAATATTGAAGCATGATGTTTTTTAATATACAAAATTAATTCACGTTCATTTTTTTCTTTAAGTTCAATTGTATTTCGTTTTATATTTAGTTCATTTTTATACTCATCACGAAAACTTGAAAAGTATTGTATACTTGAAGGAAGTGTAAATTCATATAATTTTTTATATTCTTTTAATTCTTTTTTTCTTTTATTTAAATATTTTGTCATTGTTCTAACTACATAATATTCACTGTCTGATATTTTATATATTAAAAATACAGACCAATCATCTTCAGGTACAATATTTTCTTTTAAAGTTTCAAGTAAATCATTTATTTTATCTAATTTATCTTGTGTTGTTTTATTTTGTTCTAGTAATTCATTAGAATTAGATAATAGTTTTTTAATATCTTCAGATTGTTTCACTGTTATATCTTCTAATTTTTTATTTGACTCTTCTAAATTTTTATTTGTTTCTAATATT
>Ga0102922_1000114_pt1 | contig 16223 bp, 4 predicted proteins | sample Colrivmeta1569A3_FD_81569 | JGI IMG/M metagenome (GOLD analysis project Ga0102922, IMG submission 81569) | Estuarine microbial communities from the Columbia River estuary - metaG 1569A-3 | ecosystem: Environmental > Aquatic > Marine > Intertidal zone > Estuary | place: USA: Columbia River Estuary... | reverse complement strand
TTCCAATCTTTGGACTAGTACATCAGCTGCCAAACAATATTATGATGGTAGTTCTACTATATATGGACCTGAGAGATCATGGAGGGCAATTACAGCTGATTTAGGAACTTCAGACAGAACCGTAATAGACTCTATTCCTAGTCTTTTGCATTTAGGTTTTGCAATTAGACTGTGTAGAACTATAATTAATCCTTATGAGTTTTCGGGAACTCAGGTCACTTCTGCAGATACAGGTGTTTTAACTGTAGGTGTTCCTGCATCAGGAGTAACAAGTACCATTCATTATGTTAATAGTTACGGTGAATGGAGAATTAATAAATGTGCGGATACTAATATATTATGCGGTGTTACTGTTACAGCTGGTAATAATACAGTAGCACCTGGTTGGGACAAATTAGTCAGCCCTCTTCCTGGTACTGGTGATGACCCATTGGAAGGTGATATCGTAGTTACATTTTCTGGTACTCCTACAGCATCGGGAACCTTTACATGGAGTCTTCCTATAGGTTGTGAGATAATTGAGATAAGTAGAACTATACTTACTTCTAGTGGAACAATAACAGACCTAGACTGTACTGGCGCATCTTCTAATGTTACTGGTGTTATAGCTGAAGGTATTGACACAACTGGTATATCATTTTCTATAGACTATTTTGGAGGAAATGGTGGACCATATGCTGCTCAGAGTGTTTCTTCTACCGGTGTACAAGGAATTACAGCAACTCTTGATGCAGGAGACTTTGCTAATGGCGCTGGTACTTTAACATATAATCTTTCAGGTATACCTGATTCAGGGGGTACTGCTGCGTTTGCTTTAGTTTTTCCTGGTCCAAATAGTACTACTGTAGAATGTACAGTATTATTAGATATTACACCTGTAATTATAATTACTAGTTTAGGTTGTGATAGTGCTACATACTCTCCAGATAGTCCTCCATTTTATACAGGTACACCCTTAAACCAAACTGTTACTATAATATATACAGCCTCTCAGTTTGGGTCATATGCCGGAGAAACTTTTACTTCTACAAACTATCCTGGTTTAACAGTTACTTTAGATCCAGAAACTGTAACCAGTTCAGGTTCATTTACAGGAACATTAGGAGGTATACCAACTGTAGCAGGTACAGCATATTTTACAATATGTGTAGGCGGCTATCAAGATGACGGTGAATATTGTTGTATTTTAGGTATTCCTATAGAAGACGCCCCTGCAACAGGTGGCGAATTAGATTGTGATAATGCTGAAGTTACTAACGGTTCTTCTCTTTTATATCCTGGAAGCTATGCTGCAGGGAATAACATTACCATTAGTATACCATATACTGCAGGTAATGGTGGGGCTTATCCAAATTTATCATTTAACTCTAATGGTGCTTTAGGTGTAGCAGGACTTAATATGTATGCTCCTGCAGGAAACTTTGTCGGAGATCCTGTTAATCCTACACCAGGAACTATTCTTTTTGTAATAACCGGTACACCTAGTAGTACTGGAGATGCTATATTTAATATTAGTATTGGAGGATATACTTGTGAAATTTCATTACCTGTAACTAATTTACCGGCAAATGCGGAATTAGATTGCGGTGCCTCCACTACTAGTGCTCAGGTACTTTCTGGACAATCTGTAGACGGAATAACAATATCAATTCCATATATAAATAGTAATGGTGGCAGTTATACTTCTCAGGTTTTAACATCTACACCTCCAGGTGTAACAGCTACACTGCCTGCAGGTGTTCTTGCTGTGGGTGATGGCACACTTGAACTACAATTATCAGGTACGATGCCTACTGGTTTTATACCAGTAACTTTCCAGTTTTCATTTCCTGTAGGTTCATTTCCCTGCACACTTACACTTACACCTCCTGTTGGTCCAGGAACTGCTGATTTAGATTGTGAGAGCTTAAATATTATAGGTTCTGTCACATATCCTGATGCAATACCTGTAAATAATCCAATTCAACTTTGGCTTAATTATACTAATAGCAATGGTGGATCATACGGACCTTCTACATTTAACTCGGTTGCTCCAGGTGTTGGAGGTTTAGTAGCTACTCTCGCAGAAGGTCAATTTGCTGAAGGTTCTGGATTTATACAACTTCTTGTTACAGGTACACCACAATCTTCTGGAAATGCTATATTTAATATAATAGTAGGTGGGTCTGAGTGTGTTATTTCAATACCTATTGAAGCTCCTCCGGGAGATATAGACACACTAGATTGTTCTCCTAATGCTATTACTGTAGTTGGAACTCTTACTAATGGTTCTCCTGCTGCAGGTGTATCATTTACAATTCCATATTATGGTTCTAATGGTGGTACTTATCCAGCTGACTCTGCTAATTCAATTAACATTGTAACAGGACTTACTGCTGATTTAGCTCCTGGTTTATTTAACCAACCAAATGGAACGGTTACATATACTGTAACCGGAACACCGCTTGGATCAGGTCCTGCAACATTCCCTATTACTGTTGCAAATCAGTCGTGTATAGTACTTCTTACAGTAGATCCTATACCGGGAACCGCAGATCTAGACTGTGCTAATGCTACATTTAGCGCTACTCCGGTACAAGGTTTCTCTACTTCTATAACAGGAAATATTCCTTATACCGATGGTAATGGAGGATTTTATGATGCTTATACTGATACAGTATCTGGATTAACATTAACCATTAATAGTGGGTATTTTAATGTTGGTGATGGATCTGTTCCATTTTCTATATCTGGTACAGCTGCTGTATCAGGATTAATTACATTTACTAATATTCAGGTAGGTGACCAAACATGTAATTTAACAGTTACTGTTTCGGAACCTCCTCCTATTATTGATGACTTACTTTGTGATCAAGCTGTAATTTCAGGATGGCTGGTACTTAATGAAGCTGCATCAGGTGTTACTATTACTATTCCATATAATGGAAGTAATGAACAACCTTATCCTGAGGATAGCAGCAACTCTACTGGAATTCCTGGTTTGGTTGCTACTACACCTGCAGGCACACTAACAGATCCAACAGGGGTTCTTGTTTATACCGTAACTGGCACACCATTTACAACAGGAGTAGCTACGTTTACTATTACAATAGGCACAAAAACCTGTGTAATAAGTATACCAGTAAATCCTGATAACTTCTTTGGTCCTGAGAATCCTTCTCCTTGCCAAGAGGTTACATACACAGATCCTGGTTGTGAAGTACTTACAGATACTTGTACTATTCTTTTTAATGGTACGGAAGTAATCTATAGTACTATAAGTACTACGGATCCATGTCAGGTTTCTTTCCAGGTTCCTTGTGATACTGAACCTAACTCAGTTGCAGAAGTTACTTTTCTTGATTGTGAGGATAATATCATAACTACTGAAGACTTACCTATTGGTGATGTTTTACCTACATATCTTGTTCAAACTTCAGGATGCCCTAGTGATCAACTTACAATAATTGATACAGGATGTACGTATATATCTCAAGTAGATAATATAGAGGTATGTTCAACTTTAGGATGTGTTCCAGTTGATCCTGCAACAATAAACACGTTTAATAATCCTCCACTACCATGTAGCATTTCATTTAATTTACCAGCTGTAATACCAGTGGCATCATATCCTGCTACTGTACAAGTGGTACTTAATGGAGTTTCTGGAGAACTGATAAGTTTAGACTTTGAGCTTCAGAATTGCGGAACAGCTGAAAACAGTTTTGATCCTATTGACTGTGCTCTACCTGGTGATGAAGTAACATTTACAAATCCTGGTTGTGATCTGGTAAATCCTGATCTTACTAGCATTCTTGTAGACGGGGTATCTGCTACAATCACAGATATAAATACGACATCTCCATGCTCAGTTAGTTTTGTTCTTCCTGTTGGTGCTGGACCCGGTCCTGTAGATGTTCAATTCTTTGATGTACTAGGTAACCTTTTTGGTACTGAAACTTATTCAATAGCAGCAGAAGGAGTTGGTTCTTTGTATACCGTGACATTTACTCCAAACTCTGAGGGATGCCATAGAATATACTTTAGAACTACTCAAGAAGAATATTGCTATTATCAAGCAGAAGGTCCATTTGAGATTGGCGTACCTGTAACAGTTACAATTGATTTACAGAACTATGCTGAATGTTTGGTTACAGTTCCACCGACTAGCTGTGAAACTACTATAACTGTTAGTGGATACATACAACCATGCTGTAACGCAGGTGATACCCTAGACAATAGAGTAGAACTTAACTGTGTGCAGTATACTGCAACAGATTGTGGACTATACTCTGTAGAATGTTTATCATCTAACTGTGGTTCATTTACTAAGTCAACCTGTTTTGCATCAGGATGCACAGGGTTAAATGATTTAACCGAGTACTCTTTTAGAGGCAATGATGGTATACCTAATAATAAAGTTTATGTATGCGCTGCAGGTAATGGTGTTCAAAACACACCTAACTCTACTTATACTATAACTAAACTTAGCTCTGTAAACGCAACAGTATATGGAGAAAACGTATTGTTAGCTTTTCCTTTTGGTCCTACAAACTGGGGTGATAATGGAGGCGCTGAATGGAACCCTGTTGGTGTTTGTACATTTACGGGAGATACTCTTTATGTTCCAGAAGGTACCTCTACTGGAACATCAACAACAAATAATCCACCCGGTGCTATATTAACAAACGGAACTGTTTATGAGTTTAGTTTTATAATGCAATCTACTTCTCCTACTACCATTACCTTTAGTTCTGGTCCAGGAAATACATTACCAGTGATTTGTCCTGGTGGTGGAGGTACTTATCCACCTGAAGGAACTACTTACCAAATAACTGCTCAAAATGGTAGATTAGTTATGTCAATTCCTTCTGTAGCTGGAGGCACATGTTTTCAGTTGCTGTCTCTAAGAGCAGTTAACCCAAATGTTAGAAGTACATGCTGTACTTGTTATGGCGGTGAAGTTAATATAGCGTTTCCAGAGGAAGGTCCTTATTCTATAGATGTTTACTATACTCAGTGTACGGATGATGGTCCTCAGATTGCAACTGCTACACTAACTAATGACATAAGTATAGTAAACTGTTGTGTTTATGGAAGCATCTTCCCTGTAAATAAATTTGATATTCAATATATAACTTCAATAGTTTACTTATCTACTTCAGGTTGTTAATACAAATATGAGTCTAGCTTTTGTTGGTTTAAGCTGACTGCTACAGAGAGCCTTGGGTAAAACCAAGGCTTTTTGGTATATTTGTTTTTATAATCGACTAAAATTTACTAAATTATATTATGATGAGGAACTTTAGAAAACCGGATCTTGCTGCTCCCCGATTCAGACCAAAAACTTTCAATGTTCTAAACAAAGAACTTTGGAAAGAATTCAAGGAGAAGCACCCGAAGTATAAAGATCTTAGTTATATGGACTTTAAGAAGATTATCAAGTTGAGTAACCAAAAGCTTTGGGAAAAGATTATCTCTTATAGAGATGGTGTAGAACTACCTGAGAGCTTGGGTTTTGTTTTTATAGGAACCTGTACATCACAGAATCCTAAGAGAAAGAACATAAACTACGGTAAATCAATCAAGTACGGGTTTGAGGTTAGTAATAATAATCTTATCTCAGATGGTAAACTTGCTAAGATCTTCTACACTAACTATGCTGTAAAGTATAAAGTAAAGGATAGAGAGATTTGGACTTTTGCACCATGCCGTTTATTCAAAAGACAGGTCGCTAAAAGTTATCCAGAAAACTGGGAGAAGTATATTGAGGTTCCAGATAATCTTAAGATTTCCAAACTCTATAATGAACTGGTTACAAAGGACATAGAGAAGAAAGAGACCTCATCTATTATTCTAAACTATAACGAATTTGATATCTAATGACTACAATAGGAGAGAGTATATCAAGGGTTAGAAACCTAGTGAAAGCAGCTAAGCAAGATGCTTTTATGACTGATAGATTTATCTACAGCTTGATTGTAAAGTATGCTAAGTTATTGATTAAGAGACAAGATGCTCTTAATGTAAGACTTAAGTTTGCTAGTCTTTTTAGAACTCTCCCTTGTGTAGAGCTAATAGAGACAGATAGAGTAGAGGCTTGCTGTGGTAGTTTACCAGACACCTGTAAAGTAATGCGCACAAAGGAAAAGATCCCAGCACCATTTGAAGGTGCATATGGTGCCTTTATTAGAACCGTGTCATCTATAGATGGATCAGTTGAGGTTTATAGAACCCAACCTGCTCAGTTTACATCTATGACTAAGACTACTGCCTTTAAGTACAACAAGCAGAAGTACTACTGGTACATGAACGGTTATCTGTACTTGCCTAATATTGAATGGGAAAGCATTCTACTTGAAGGAATCTTTGAAGATGACATTGCAATATTTACATGTGCTTCTGAGGGGATCTGCAAAATTCGCCAAGATGAAGTATTGGGTATACCTGATGATCTCTTTGCTGAAGTAGAGCAAAATGTAATGGCACAACTCATGGGAACAGTTCAGGTTCCTAATGATACTAATAACTCTGACAAACAAAACATTCTAAGATAATGGATTACAACTACACCCTGAAATACAGGACCTTTGATTCTCTTCTTGAGGATGTTAAGATGGATCTTAGAAACTTGTCAGCTGATACAAGTATTGAACCTGCACAGCTTATCAAAGTAGCACGTAAGTGTAACTATGATCTTGGTCTTAGAATCCAAAAGACTAAGGAAACTGTTCTTGAGATAGAGAAAAGTAGAGCTCGTCTTCCTGAAGATTTTCAGGTAATGAACTTTGCACTTATCTGTGGTAACTATACTGTTGTAGAAGTTCCCCCACAGGGAACTAATGTTCAAGAGATTGTACCAGGTTATAGACCGTGGATTGAATCTAATACTTGTTCTGACTGTAACGGTACTGCACCAGAAACAACCTGCATGACTCAGTGCGGCACTGACTACACACTTGTGCAAATGACTAATACGGTTAGGAGAGAGTTTAGAACTTTTTCTCCTATATCATTTAGAAGTTCTCAGTTTGTAGATGTGGATTGCCCTAATGCATGTTCACCAAGTTGGCAGAACAAAGATGAAGCTTATATCAAAGATGGTTGGGTATATACCAATTTTGAAGATGGCAATCTATATATTAATTACCAAGCAGATATGGTAGATGAGGAGAACAATCTTCTTGTACCCGATCATCCAATGCTTAATGAGTATTATGAATACTCACTCAAGAAAAGAATACTTGAGAATCTTGTAATGGACAATGTGAATGTTACTGGTCAATATCAACTCATATCCGCAGAACACAGGGTTGCCAGAAACGCAGCATTTAGTATTGTCAATACCCCTAACTTCTCAGAGATGATGAAGGTGTGGGCAATGAATAGAAAAGCGATGTACTCTAAATATTTTAACATGTTTAAGAGTCACTACTATCCTGTTAATTTACGAGTTAATAACGCTGTTTAATTATGGCAAAGAAAGAAGGTACAACTCCCGAATCCGGGATTAGCGCTAACTCAGGATCTTTTACCAAAGGTCTTGTAAGGGACTTTGATGAAAACTTTGATCCCGAGAGTTCATGGCCATATGCACGTAATGCATCAAACAACTCTAAAGAGGGTGACGTTGGTGTTTTAGGTAATGAGCCATCAAACTACTTGTGTGGTACGGCACCCTACACAGTAATCGGTAGAGTGCATCTGTTCAATGCTTACTGGGCAATATTTTCTACAGATGACACTGACTCTGAGATTGGTATATATGATGAGTCACTTTGTAGTTATAGAACTGTAGTTAACCAAAGATGTTTAAACTTCAAAAAAACAAAACTTGTCACTGGCGTAGCAAAAGAAAACTTTGATTGTCAGTGGGCAGTGTATTTTGCTGATGGTAGAAATGTAGACAGATACATAAATATAGGTAACCCTGATTTGTGGCCAGATACAATGTACATGGGCAATAACTATTACCAAAATCAGGTACTGTGGCCAGGTGTGCAATGGATAAAAGATTGTAAAGATGTAAACGATTGTACAATCTGTGACCAGGTTAATCAGCTAGACTGCGATCAAATAAGAATCAATAAATTAGTTAGGACTCCTTGTGTAAGACTTAGTGCTACAGAGGGTGGGGGTAACTTAGCCAATGGTTCATATGTTGCTTTTATAGCATATTTAGAAAATGGACAGAAGTATGGTGACTACACATCTCCGTCTAATGTTCAATCTATTTTTGATCACGATAATTTAGGTGGTGCTATTACTGCAGACGTTTCAAATCTTGAAAATGAATCATTTACAGAATTTGAGTTAGTTATAGCAGCAACTATAAATGGCCAAACTGTAGCCAGAAGAATAGGTATTTACTCTTGTTCTGAAACTACTGTGTCTGTTTATCTTGACAGTATCAATGACTCTTTGCCAACGGTGCCATTGGAATTACTTCCAATAAGAACACCTCTTTATGAAACATCAGATTCTATTTTTGAAACAGGTAGTTATCTGCTTAAGATAGGACCACGTACAACTTTTGATTTTAACTACCAACCTCTTGCTAATCAAATTCAGGCTAACTGGGCTATAGTAAGATACCCGATAAATTATTATAAAGATGGTGGTACAAACACAGGTTACATGCGTGATGAAGTCTATGCCTTTTGGATTAGATGGATTTATGTAACAGGTGAAAAATCTAAGTCATACCATATTCCCGGTAGAATTGCCGATAGTAAAGATTTAACAAGATCTGTTGGGATATATAGTACTGAATTAGAATATGGTTTTGAAAAAGAAAACACAGCATCTGTATTAACCCTTCCTACATATTCTGTACCTCTTTCAGATGGAGGTGTTGTTGTTGCAGAGGGTTTAATGGGTTATTGGGAGTCTACTGAAAAATACCCAGATAGAAAACCAGAGATTTGGAATTCTAGTAATGATCCTAGACTATCGGGTACAAGCCAAACAACATGGGATCTTTGTAATAAACCAATCAGACATCATAAGATGCCTGAAGATGCTATAAGCGGAAACAATGTAAATTACACAAGAGCTGTTATATTGACTTCTAGTGGAGCAGTAAATCCTGCTCCGGATTACACTGGTGCTAGTCACTTGCAGGTTGTAGGTGTTAAATTTTCAAATATCAAACCTCCTGTCTATATAGATGATGATGGTGTTGCACAGGTTATTCCTGGTATAGCTGGTTATGAAATACTTCGTGCTTCAAGAACAGGAAACAAATCTGTGATAGCTAAAGGTATCATTAACAATATGCGTAAGTATACTGATATTGATGGTACAGAAGGTCTTTATGCTAATTACCCGTTTAACCCTGTTAAAAATTCTTCTCAACCGTCTGGACAAGATACAATAGATCCTTTGCTATCTACAAGAGAAGTTAATGGTACCGGTTCAACTTATCTACCTGTTACAGAAGCACACGTTAAAAAAGAATTTTTAACTTTTCATTCTCCTGATACTAGTTTTTATAAACCTTTTCTTTCTGTAAAAGAATTAAAGATTTATACAGAACTTGGTAATAGTAAAAATGTAAAAGGAACTTTTGAACCTGTTCCTGGTCACCCTAAAGAAAAGCTTATAACCAATGTTGCATCTACTACAGCTTTATTGCTAGGAATTGCTGAAGCAATTTTTGGAATGAAAGGTGAAGAATCTTGGGAAGCTACTGGTCTTAGAGGTAACAATATAGGTTTTACAGGTGGGGCTAGTATTCAATTGGCTCCAGGTATAGGTGGAAGTGGTGCGGGTTTAGAGCTATCAAATGCTGGTTGGGACGCAATTCAGATAGGGGCTAGTTCAGCAGCTCAATTTGCTATGGGGGGTATGAATTCACTTGGTGGCGCAGGTTTGGTTTCTGGAAACAATGCTCAGTTATTTTATCTTACTGAACTAATAAAACTGACAACTGGTGGATTTACTGGTGGTTATCAATCACCGCAAAGAACAAGAATACATAAAGAAGGGCTTATGTCAGGTATGCCTGGTGCTGTAAATATTATTGCAGTTGTACCTACCCTATATACATTGGCTACTAACGCTGCTTCTAAAACTCTAGATTTAATATATGCTTTTATAAAAGCCCGTAGTTATGTGTATAGATTTATTTCTCATGGATTTTTACATAAAGACAATGCTCCACCAACAAGTAATAGATACTATATAAACGATGCAGCATATTTAAATGAAGGGTTTAATATGTTTGGTGGTTATAAGATTAACAATATTAGTCGATTTAAAACTACTATATTAAATACATCTTCTGATGTTGCATTACCATCCATTAAAGATGATACTGGGGTAAGTATATCTAAAAATGTGAGTTCTAGTGTTACAGCTGGAACAATGGATTCTACTCTTAATGCAAGAGATGCTGCTAAGCCTTTATCAGAGCTTGTAAAAACTGTATCTCTTACAGCTTCTTGTTTTTATGTAGGGGCAAAAATTCGGTTTAGAAATCAATATGGACAATTGGAATCAGCTAGACAGATTCCGTTACCATGTCCTCAAATTGTAAATAATAATTTACCTATTCCTAGTTCTGCAATTACATCAATTCAGCCAACTGAGAAAGATCCGTTACCAACCACAAGTTTTAACACAACTTATTCAACTAATGTTTTATTTGGAGGAGATACTTATATAGGTAGATATACTGAAAAGAATACTTTCTTTTATTTTTATGATTGGTTGTATAACCAACCTGATGAAACACCATTTAATTATAGGGCTAAGTATTTAGGTTTATACCCAAGATACTGGGCAGACTTTAGTAAATTTGATGTAGATGGGCTAATACCATCTATGCTTTTAAATTTAAGTAATCCCAATGAGTGGGATACACCCGTTAATCAGTTTAATCTAGAACAGGAATCTGCGCCTGGTAGTCTGCTAGGTATGGTTGGACCTGTGTTTCAGAGTTTACTTCCAGATATTGATTTACTAGGTGATGCCGGCAATAGTAATTATGACCGCAATGGTGGTGGAAGATTTGCTTTTTCTATTAGAAGAGGTTTCATGTATCTGTTTAATTCTGGTGTACGGGACTTTTACGTAGAATCAGATATCAATGTAGACCAAAGAGACTGGGGAGAGTTAGAAGAACAAAAACATTTTGAGGTGCTTTCTGATCTTAAAACTTTGTTTGATACAAGAATTATAAGATTTGGTAACTACTACAAGATTGACCCATCTGTCTCAGTATCAAAGCTTTACTATAGTGTAGTATCCTGGGGTAATATGCAGGACAGAGACTACAATCCAATAGTATCTGCACTGTGTTACAAGTATTTACCAAACAGAGTTATTTACTCATTACCTACAGTTCTTGAAGGTAAGAAGGATGGCTGGAGAATATTCTTACCTAATAACTACAGAGACTTTAAATCTAAGGTAACTGCTATTAGACCTATAGGTAAGAATGGTGCATTGATGTTGTTTGATAGAGATAGCCCGGTTCAGATTCAGGGTACAGAAACTCTTGAGTCAGACATGGGTACAAAGATTACAGTAGGTGATGGAGCTCTATTCAACAAACCATTGCAGGCTCTGATTAATACTGACCAGTCTTATGAGTACGGATCTTGTCAAGACAAGTTCTCTATTCTCAATACCCCAATGGGTATCTTCTGGGTATCTCAGTCTTTGGGTAAGATATTTACAATAGGTCAAGGATTAGAAGAGATATCTGCTAGTGGAATGCGCTGGTGGTTTGGTAAGTTCTTACCTTATAGAATTCTAGAAGACTTCCCAAACTTTGAAGTTACAGACAATCCAGTTGTTGGTGTAGGTTGTCAAGCATCCTATGACAATAACTTCTTGATGGTATATTTCAGCAAGAAGGACTATGAGCTTAAGAAAGACTTACCCACAGATATTACTGTTACTTATGTAGGTGGTATAGACTTTATAGTTACTTCAGGAAATAGAGCTACTGGCACAAAGATTAAGTTGGGTGATCCTACTTACTTTAATGATGTATCATGGACTATATCATATGACCCAAAAACTAAAGCTTGGATCTCTTTCCATGACTGGCACCCAACCTTCATGATTGCTAGTAACCAGAACTTTATTACCATTAAAGACAATACATTCTGGAGACACAATGACCGCACAGATAGCTTCTGTAACTATTACAATACAGACTATCCATTCCAGGTAGAGTATGTAGTAGACACTGGACAAACTGTAAATACTTTAAAGAGTATAGAGTATATCCTTGAATCGTATATTTACGATATAGATGGTATTGACAGATTCCAGATATTAGACTTTAACTTTGATGAACTTACTGTATATAACTCTGAGCAAGTATCCGGACAACTAAGGTTGAATATGGCACCAAAGGATAATCCTTTTGGCAGACTGAACTATCCAGCTCCTACTGCTTCATATATTGATGTAATGTATGAGAAGGTAGAACAGAAGTTTAGAGTTAATCAGTTCTGGGATGTTACTGCAGATAGAGGTGAGTATAATGTGAATGTGCAAAGACCAATATGGTTAACTGGATGGGATGGATACAAGAGAGAGCTTAACCCTGCCAACCTAAACTATGCTAAATCAGTATTTGAAAGAAAGAAGTTTAGACATTACTACAACAATGTTCTGTTTACCAGACAGGTTTCTGGTAATGCTAAAATGCTAATGAAGATATCTAATAACAAAAACCTATTCTCACCAAGATAATGAATTGGCTAGATAAATTTATAGTATCCGAAAGAGGTCAGTGGGATTATCCCGGTTATCCTACAGCAGTCCCAACCAAAAATGGTAGAATAACAATGGAGGGTGTCCCATATCCTGTAATGGGATTTGTTCTTGGACAACCTCCTGTTATGATGCAGCCTGGTAAAAATTATAAATTTCCAGGTAAGATGGTATATGAAATACCTATGGGAAAAGGAGGTGGTCACATAGTCCCAGGTAGATATAGAAATCCAGAAGGTAATTGGTTAAATAAGTATCAAGATGGTAATGAAGTAACTCCAGGTATGCAACCTTCTGGATACAAAAGAAGTGACTATGTTCCTTACAAAGATGTTTCAGGTTCTCCATATGAAACTCAGGATCCATATATTGGTAACTATAGTACAGTAGATGTTCCAGAGAATCTAAGTGAGCTACCATCATATAGATTGTATACTATGGCTAAGGGTAGCTTTAAACCATTCTCTCCAGATTGGAATACAGGACTTAATCTAAATGATGAGGGCTATGTAAAATTTGATGAAAAAACAGGATATAATTATCAACCAAGTAAACAGAATCTTCAAGACTTTCAATCCCTTCCTATGGAAGGAGAAAAAGAATTTAATCTTAGAAGATTTGTTTTGAATCCTTATGAAGGACAACCACAAACACATGACGCATATGTAAAAAAAGATGGTACTGTAGACAAAGAAAACTTTATTCCAACATCTTACTCTAGGGAAGAAACAATGGATAATGTTTTTAAAGATCTATATGCTCAAAATCTTTATAAGTTTAAGGGAGACAGAGATGCTGCTTATAATGCTACCTCAGACTTTATGAAAGAAAGGGTAGAACCTCAGTATAAAGGAAAGTATTATGAGTACATGAATAACCCTAATGTTTCAGCAGATGATAAACTGAATATTAATCTTAAGGGTAGTCATATGACGGTAAACCCTGAACAAACTGAAGATTATGTTAGACAGGCAATTACTAATAAACTGATAGAAGAACATCCTGAGTATATGGAACAGGATGAAGCAGGTAACTATAAGATGTCTGATGAGGATTTTAGTAATCTAGTAAAAGCAGATCCTAGATACAAGGAAAAACTAAATGAGTATAATGATGTACTTCAGGACTGGTATGTTACTAACAAGAATATGTCTCCTGAAGAAGCTAAAGGATTAGTTGAAAAAGACTTATACAAAAACGTCCCCAAAAGAAAAACTACATATGCCACTTTTAAAAGTGGTGGCTGGTTAGAAAAATATGCTGAGGGTTCAGAGGTTCCGGCAAACTTACCTTGGATCAACTCACAGGGTCAATATCAGGAACCTGTAAAAACCAGCAAAGCTTTATCAGATGATGACTTGCGTAGAATTGATATCTCAGAAACATCTGAAACAACTGATACACCAGCTGTTAGATTAGCACAACAAGTTGCCGTACAACAACATGAGGACTGGCAGAATAGAAAGCCAATTGCTAAAAAACCAGTTAGTAAAAAACAAAACTATAATGCAAGAATAGCAGAGTATTCAAGAGCTGAGGATAAGAAGGTAATTGATACTTATTATAAAAAGTATGATGAGTCAAATCAGGATCAGGTAAAAGCAATTCAGGCTGAGCTTGTTGCAAAAAACTTTTTACCAGGACCTGCTGCAGTAGATGGAAAGTTTGGTGATAAAACTAAACAAGCTTATCTCAAGTATAAAACTGCAGAGCGTGTAGGTGACTTGTCTGGTGAAACTGAAAAGTCTACTTGTTCTTATGACGGTTGTGCTGAGTATGTATCATCAGTAACCAGACCATATGGTTGGGTACTTGGGGACGCATGGACAATGAAGAATAACATTGAGACAAATGGTGGCACAGTAAAATATAATATTTATACTGACCCTAGGTTTTCAAGAGTTAAAAGTAAAGATCAGCTTAAAAATGTAACTGAGGCTGTAAAGAGAAACAACAAAGCTTCTGCTGACATGTTTGAGGTGGGTGATGTAGTAGGGCTTTACTACAAAGGTAGTAACATGCACCAAACAGCTTTGAAAGATGGAAGAGGTACATACAATACTCACGTTGGTGTTGTTACAGAAATTAAAGATGGAAAGCCTATAATCTCACATAACATACATGGTAAACTTCATCATGATAATTATGATAATCTAACTATAGGTTGGGTTGGTACTCCTGCACCAAGAATGGCTCAGTATAAACCGGGTAAGCAGCCAGAGACACTAAAGGATAAGATTAATGTTTATTCTAAAGAACTTACAGAAATTCTAGCTCCTGGTGTTGATTCTGAAAAAATAGCAAATAATATAAAAGGTATCCTTAGAAAGGAAACCGGGCTAGGTAGGCTTACACCTACTGAAGCAGACATTAAGGAAATACAGGCAAAAAGATTTTTGCTTGGTGAATCTACAGATCCTGAAGACATATCAAGAGGTATTGGTAAACTAAAGACAGCCACTATTCCTGATGATATGAAATACTTTTTAGGAATCAATGATGAGAATGTTGATGATGATGCTGGGGTAAAAGCTGCAGTATATAAATATGTAGATGCTTATAATCAGCTCAAGAAGTATAGCCAGAATAATCCGCAGCTAAATCTTACAGATGAGGATTTACACCAGATGTCTATTCTTGCATACAATCAGGGTACTGACAAGCTTATGAATCTCGGATATAATAATCCAAGTCTGCCTATTTCAAGTGAGGTAGATGCCCTTAGAGATTTGTATTCCGGTAATGTAAAAGATATAAGCTCTACCAACTTTAAGTACCTTCCTTCTATTAACACAAATATTGCGGGCATTCCCATAAACATTGATCCTGGGCAAGCTCTATATGATTATAGATATCCTGAAGGACATGAGAGTTATATCTCAAGGGTAAATAAATATGCTAATACTCCTATAGAAGAATTAGAGGCTAGCATGCCAAGCAAGAAACTAGGAGGTTGGTTAGATAAGTACCAGGGAGATACACAATCTAGTCAAGTAAAAACATATGAAAGTGATCCTAGTTATTTTGATAACCGCGCAATTTATCATGATGACTCTAGATTTAATGATTTAATTAGGTCTAAGGTATATGCTGGTACACATGGTTGGGATCCCACTACTAATTCATTAGTCAAGCTAGACAAACCTGTTGCCGTACCAGAAGCTGTTAGAGAAATGTCTACTCCTGAGTGGGGGAAGAAAACTTCTAAAGAAAGATTTGAATCCAACACTCCTGCAGGTAAAGCTACAAGAAAAGCAGTAGCGGCAAGAGAGATGGAACAAGCTGTTACCAATCCTTATTTTAGAGGAGCTATACCAGGTATGCTGGCAGCACCAGCATTAGCAGCCGCAGGTCCTGCAGTTTTATCTGCACTAAATGCACCAGCTGTAGTTGGGTCTACCGCCTTGCCTGGAGTAACTGCTGCTAATGCAATAGGTTTAGGAATGGGTGCGTATGGTGCATATAATCTTGGGCAAGATGTAGATACCGGATATTACGGTTCTGATGCC
>Ga0102922_1000096_pt1 | contig 17818 bp, 9 predicted proteins | sample Colrivmeta1569A3_FD_81569 | JGI IMG/M metagenome (GOLD analysis project Ga0102922, IMG submission 81569) | Estuarine microbial communities from the Columbia River estuary - metaG 1569A-3 | ecosystem: Environmental > Aquatic > Marine > Intertidal zone > Estuary | place: USA: Columbia River Estuary... | reverse complement strand
TAATCAAGAAAGAGATTATAATCAAGAAAGACAATCTAATCAAGAAAGAGATTATAATCAAGAAAGACAATCTAATCAAGAAAGAGATTATAATCAAGAAAGACAATCTAATCAAGAAAGAAAATATAATCAAGAAACTGATTCAAGTCAAGAAACTGATTCAAGTCAAGAAACTGATTCAAGTCAAGAATCTGATTCTAGTCAATATAATCTAAAAAAAAGAAATAAAATAAATTATATTAAAAAAAATATTGAAGATGCAAAATATACTAGAAGACGAGTAAATAAAAACAATTCAGTATCAGATAATGTAAATTCAGTAGTAAACGCTGTAACAACATTAGCAAATGATAAAAATGTTCAACAATCATTAATGAATTTATCTAGAAGAAAAGCATATGGTGAATATAAATTTAATTTATATGATATAGATTTTATTATAAATAATGTAAAAGATTTAAATTCATCAAAACCTTATATTTATTTATTATATGATGAACAATTAAATAATGTTGTATGTTCATATAGATTTAATACTTTAAAAATGATTGATAATAAACTTTATTATAATTATAAATTAGATTGTGATTTAGATTATAAAAGAAATTATAATATTTATAATTTAAATATAAATCAATTTATATATAAAGTTGGATACTAATTTGATTGTTTCATTTTAATTATATTATATAATTGATTTTCATTTGTAACACTTAATTTGTATGTTGATAAGCTTTTTAATTTATCTATATTATATGTTATTTTTGAATGATTAGTTCCAATTTTTAATTTATGTCCAAGAATCATTTGTGAATTAATAGTTTTTCCATAATCAGTTATATTTTTTACAGATGTTTTAATTAGATTATTTACTTGGCTTTCAAATGCTATTGTAGACCATTTACTAACAGATATTTTATCAAATCCTTGTCTATTTAATGATATTAATGTATTATTATAACATATAACACAAGAAATTGCTGCAGCATTTTTAGGATTTACTTTATTATCTTTACCAATTAAAAATAAATTTATTAGTGATGCACATAAATAACCATATACACCATATATCTCATATACTGAATATAAATTTGATGTTAATATAAAATCTTTTTTAATAAAATTTAAATCAAATGATTCTTTATATGTAATACCTGATATACGACATTGTTTAAATTTAAATTCTCTATCAATTATAAACATTGATGTTATATTTGATTCTCTTATATTTATTTTTTTAATTAATTTTATAAAATGTATTATAAATAATCTAACATTTTGGATTGATCCATCAATTAATATTGAAATATTTGGTTCTTCAAATATAGTTGAAGTTGATACATGTAGATAATTAAGTGATTTTGTTAATATTGTATCTGTTTCTAATAATATATTTAAATTTGTTATTATATTTGAATAAATATATGATAATAATAATTTATTTTCAATCATGCTTAGCATATTAATATTACATTTAAATAATAATCCAATTTTTTCTTCTTTATCTGAATATAATATTTTATATACACGTTTATTTAAATCTTTACTAAATGTACATTTAATATCATTTAATAATTCGTAAAAATATAATCTTTTATATTTCTGAGTACTATCTTCAACATATGATGTTATTATTTCATCTTTTGATGTTTTACTTACATTAAAATTATCTTCTAAACTTTTTTCAGTATGTTTTGATTGTGCTTGATGAATTGATTTTAATAATTCTTGTGTAACTACAGATAAATAACTTGTACCACTTCTTAATAAAATACTATTACCAGATTCAAGCTGTGCAAAAATTATTTTGTTGTATATTAAACTAAATAATTTTTCATATGTTTTTTTAGATATTTTTATTCTTTTAGGATTAAAATAATAGTATAAACAATATGTCATTGGGATTTTGTTTATATTATCTATACTTTTATATGGACTTGTATTATAATTTTCAAGTATATTATCAATATTTTCAATAATAAATTTCATATCCTTACAACATTCGCCTTCAATATTATTATTTAATAATAATAATTCAAAATCAAATGGAAGGTATATAGATATTTTATTTATAATTTCATATTTATTTAATTTATAATTACTTAATTCAATTATAGAATATATATGTTTAATATATGAATTAAATTTTAAATATTCATGAATATTATATTCTTCAATTTCAGTTTCATTAAATAATATATCTTTTAAATCAAAATTTATTATATATAATGATTCTTTTTCATTATCAAAACTGTTAAAATAATGTTGTATCAATATATCTCCAACTGGATTTCTTATTGTAAAATCTGATACTGAAATAAAATCACGCACTGTTTCATTTATTTTTGTATTTATATATCCAGGCTTTGCAGTTGCTAACTGTGTAGTTATTGCACTATTTAAAGCATTTTGATTACACATTTGAATATCAGGTATTGATAAACCATCTAAATATCCATTTTCAACTATTCCAAGACCATATTTAGATTTATTATCATATTTAGCAATAAATGGACATCTATCATTATATCTTTCAGATCCAATAAAAATTTGTCCTACTGAATAAATCATTTTATTTATATCACCTGTTGTACCTTTTGCACCACATGTAATAATATCATGAAAATGATGATATTCAGTTTTCATTATTTCACTTAGTATTTCATTGGAATTTTGAATATTTTTTATTTCTTCTGATATAATTAAATCAATACTTGGTGATATAAATTGATATTTAGATATATTTGTATAAAGATTTGTATATTTTATATTACGTGAAATATTTATTTTATTCATTTGATCTTTTTGAAAATAAAAATCATGTAATCCAGTTGTAATACCATATATTTTTAACATATTTGAACTAAGTTTGTGTAAATTATCAAGAAATTTGATAACAACTTCTTCACAATATAAATCATTAATAGCATTTAATAATCCTTTTTGTTGTTTCATTACAGTTAACTTATCTATTTCTCCTTCAATTAATTCTCCATTTTCTATTTTTAATTTTATATTATTAGAATTACTTTCATATAAAATATAATTTAGTTCTTGTGGAAGAAGTAATGAAAATATACTTTTACCACTATATATCAATATACCATTTTCATGATTAATATCAACTAAGTTATCAATTCCTATATGTTTATATATTGGACTTGCAGTTCTTGATAGTTTGATATTACTTATTAGAAATTTCATATAGTATTCATTAATATAAAATGTTTTTGTTGTTAATATTCTTATACATGCAACTAAATCTTGTGTTAAAGCTATCAACAATCCTGAAAATCCACTTGATATCATATTTTCACTTGGATTCATTTTCATATTACATTCTATTCTATTTGATGGATTTTTCAATACAAATATATTCATTTGATCACCATCAAAATCTGCACCAAAACCATTACATGTTGCAAGATTTAATGATAATGCTTTTCCATCAGTAATATATGCTTTAAAACAAAGTATTGAATTTTTTGTCAATGTTGGTGCTCTATTTGCAAGTACTTCATCACCATGTAATAGTGATCTTGCAATTAAATCTCCAATATTTAATTTATCAATACCAATTGAACTTCTATTAACATATTGACCATTGATTAATTCTTTTCTATATTTTATTTGTGGATATTCTTTATTTCTTAACATACTATTTAATAAATGTATATTAAATTGAGTAACATACTCATATACAATTAGTTCTTGTGCATATAATTTTGGTATGCCTATTTCATTAACTGAAATATGTTCATTTGCAGGTATAATTACTGCTCTTATACAGTTGTTAACTCTTTTACATATAAGATCATTAATTATTATACCTTCTTTCTTCATTAATTTAGGTAAAATTGTATTATTCATTGAACCATCTGATCTTTTATATTTTCCACCATCAACTAATTGCATTTCTATAATTTGTAAATTGTTATCTATTTTGTTAATTTTGTCTGTATTATTAATATTAACAATTCTTTCAGATACATATCTTGTCATTTGTTGATACAATGATTCTATATGATTCTTCATTATTCTATCTCCAACTTTATTATCTTTTCTATATCTCTTACTTAAAATTGGGAAAACAGTCCACATTAAATCACTACCATTATCAATATTTAATCCTAAACGTTTTAATGTATCAGGACTAACCATTGATAATATTTCATATATTTGTTCTCTAGGAATAATTTGCTTTTGATTTAAATTTGTAACTTTTGCAATCTCAATTGGATCTACTTTATTGTTTTTATAAAGTTTGATATATTTAAATATTACATACTTTGTTTTAGCTGTTTTGCAAACTTTACATATAGCATTTTTTTCTCTATATGATTTACAAACACCACATACATTATTAAGTATTTTAAGAATATATGATAAATATAATGATTTATATATCAATATATTACTAAATATACCAAAATGACCATAACAATTTTTATATGTTTGTTTACAAATTAAACATAATTGGTTACTCCATGGATCTGGACCAAAATTGTTATGATTTATAATGTTTCTCTTAAATGTTGTTGTTGTCAATAATTGACTTGTTATATCAATACTTGCTTCTTTTTCTATTTTATTATTTGATGCAATTGTAAATTTTGTACGAGTTATATAATTAGCTTGTTCCATCTTACTATAAAATATAAAATTTAATGTTTTATTTTAAGATACTTATTTTACTTTCACTTTATAAAATGAAAATTATTATATTTTATTTTATATAGTTTAATTAAAATTATTATGGATAATAAAGTAAGACAATGTTTAATGTATATAAATTCAAATTATAAAAATAAATTATTAAATGCATTTATTAAACAAGATATTGAAGATTTAGAAAATTCAGGAATTGAATTTACTAGTCCTGAACAATTTTATAAATTACATCCTAAATTTAGTGAAATATATAATCAATATATAATAAATTCTGATAATACTTTAATTAAACAAGATAAATCAAATCAACATGTTGTATGTCCAAATTGTAAATCTACAGATGTAACTATACAATATTCTCAACTTTTATTTGGAGATGAAGTTGAAACAGAAATGATTAGTTGTAAATATTGTGGAGGAACTTTTACTAATATGTAATTTATTTATTATATTTAAAAAAAGGTGATTCAGTTTTTAAATTATTTATATAATTATTTAAATTACTATAAAATGCATTTAAATATGTTAAGTCTATACTTAATATACTAATATAGTACATTAATATAACTGTAAATGATTTATAATCATTTTCTAATATACATTTTATATTATTACTCTTGTTTTCTACTAATATAATATTTGTATAATCAAAATTAATATTTTTTATTAATTTACATTTATCGATACATTGATATATTTTAGAAATTAAATTAGATGTATATGAGCGTTTTCCAATACTAATATTTTTACATACTGAATTAATAGCTATATATTCAATATCTAAATTAAATTCAACAATTGATTTATATCTATCAAAATATAATATTCCCAATTTATTATAATTTATATTTACTTTTGTTTCAGCAAATTCCATGTTCATTAATCTTTTATCTATATAATATAAATTTATTGGAGTTGATGAAGTTTTTAAAATAATATTTAAATTTTCAATATTAATTTTTAAAATATCACGACGTAAATAAACTCTATTATATAATTCATTATTACCTTCATTTAAATTTATATATATTTGATTAAGTATATTTTTATAATTATCATCAAATTTAAAATTAAATTCATATATGTTATTTTGTATTAATATTTTATTTTTTTCAATATTTTGTATATGTTTATAATTTATTTTTTTTGTATCAATATCATATTTACATAACAATATATCTTGATTACATTTTGAACAAATAAAATTTTTTTGTAATGTATGATCTTTACCATCTTTACAAAAAATTTTACATCCATATTTTTTTAAACCTAAATTTAAATTTATATCATTTATCAATCGATTTATTTTATTTAATTTATGTATTTTTTTTCTTATAATATAATTATCCCAATCTAATAAAATTCTTGTATAATTCATACTTATATAATAACTATCTAATGATCCTCTATATGATGTTAATATATTAGATAATTTTCCATATTGTTTATTTAAAATACCTTTATTATTTAATTTATTTAAAATTGTTATATAATCCATTAAACATGAAAAGATAAAAGGACCATATTTTGTAATTCTTTTACTTAATTTTATTTTTATATTTTCATTAGGATCGTAATATAATCGATATTTTAATATAAAAACTGTAATATAAACAAATAAATAATATACACTTTCATTGTATTTTAATCCAGTATTTAATAACATTGTTTTGTATGAAGATATAAATAAATCTTTAAACATTGTAAATTCATATCGTATTTGTATATTATAATAACTAATTAATAATATTATTATAATTATATATATATTTAACCATTTTCTATAAATATATTTATCTATATCATATTCTTGTAAATAAATATTATTTGTAATTGCAAATATAAAAAATAAACTATCATTAATACTAATAATATTTTTACAATATGATTCATTTTCTTTTATATTTGTTATTATAGATATTAAATTTTGAATTATAAAATTTTTATGATCAAGATTATCTGTTGATGTGAATAAAGGAATATAAAAAATACGACTTATTTTAGTTATAATTAATCTTGTATTCTTTATAAAATCAGATAATTTAAAATATTGATCCATATTTTCTATATTATCTATCATTACTACATCTTCATCAATAAAATCATTTTTTATTATTGTTCCACATATTGTACATATTGATGTATTTATAATCTTTGACAATATCTTTGAAACACTTTTATATTCATTTATACTTTTTACGTTATTTAATTTAAGCAATAATGTATCATGAATACATTCATATACTTGTGATACATTTTCAAATTCAAAATATATATTAGTTTTCATTAAATTATTTATTATATTTTTTATAACATCATTTTTTTTTACATGTATATATTTTGTAAAATATTTCTCAATTATATATTTATATAAACCACCATTATAATATGTATTTATTTCTTTTAAATCACTTAAATTTTTTATAGTATTTCTTTCTAATAATGAAATATAATATGATTTTATATATGTATCATATACATCTGCTATTTCTGATTCATTAATTAATTTTACATTATTTTCTGGTGTTTTATATAAAATATAATCAATTGATGAATAATTTAAATATAACTCATATTTATTATTTATAAAAATTGTCAAGTATTCGTCAAATTGTATTTGTTCATTAATTGGATAAAATGGTATTTGTAGTTTATAATTTATAAGATTTTGAAAATTAAAATTACAATAAAAATGAGAATTAACATTCCATAGTTTTGATAAAATATTGTAAGATTTTATATTATTATATTTTTTATATATTTCTAATATTTTATTCTTTTTTGTATTTAAAATATTATGTACAACTGAATTATTAGTTATACTATTAATTAATTGAATATACATTGAGATAATACGTATATTTTTTGTTAATGTTAATTGTTTTAACATTTTTATATTATCATATTTATTTTCAATTATATTAAATAATTTATAATAAATTAAATCATTTTGTTTTATATCTTTAATTTTATAATCTGTTATTAATATAGATATTTTGTTAAAAAATGTATCAATATATTTTTCAATCATTGAATCCATGAAATCTTGAACTAGTGAATCAAAAATAAATTGTTTTATATACATGTGATATTCTTCTTTTTTATCAATCTTTTTATCATTTAATTTATTTATATATTTTATTAAATATGGATATCCTAATTCTATTAATATATTATTATCTGTAGATGTCATACATGATATATAAAATATAATTATATCTTCATATATATGTTTCCATTTGTCTGAAATTATATTATTTAAAATATCATTTATATTTTTTTTATCAATATGATCATATAATGAATCTATATAACTATCAAGATAATATTCAATATAATTATAACCCATAATTTTTATAATTTATTGTTAATTAAATATTATTAAATTATAAATGCAACTGAAATAGAAATAATTATTCCATTTCTTAGATTTATATATAAATAATAATTTAAATTATTATCAATTTGTATATTTTCATTTTCAATAACTAAATTAATATCAATTACAAATTTATTTTTAAATTCATTTAAAATTTTTAAAATATTATTTTCTTTAATAATTGAATAAATATAATATGCTAAAAATGTTTGACTATTTGAATAATAACCTAAATTTTTTCTTTGTAAATCAGATTCATGTTTCATCTTATTCCAAAAATATATATTTGCTAATGCTCTATATAATGCTATATTATTTATTTCATTTCCATATTGATATATTTCTTGTATATATTTATTACCAACTATTTTAGGTAATGGAATTTGTATTAAATTTATCATATTTGTGTTATTTTTATCTATAATATTATAATGAGTGTATGAATTATTTATATATTTACTCATATATATATATACTGATGAATATGGATATATTAACTCATTAATTATATTATTTAATAATTTTATTTTTAATTTTTCAGTAACTTCTAATTTACATTCATTATCTATTTTTACATATGGATATTTACATTGATTTAATTTTAATGATAAATCATTAATAATGTCTAATTTTAATTTATTTATATCTGAATTTGATATTGTTAAAAAATTATTTAAATCATTACTAAAAATATCATTGATTTTATTTTTTATCTTAACATATCTTAATTTTATATCTTTATATTTACTTAATATATTTAAAAGTTCTTGTTTAATATTTTCATATTTATTTAAATATATAAAAAAGTTATATTTAAATAAATTATATATATACATTTCATACATATCATCATTAATTAATTTATCTATACTATAAACTTTAAGTGAATTATAAATAAAAGATGTTATTGTAATATTTACAACATGTTGTATATCTTTATACTCATTATTTGTATATTTATTAAATTCTTCTTCAGAAATAGGTTCAAATAATACATATATGTATAGTGATAAACATAATCCAAATATATCTCCGTCATTATCGATTAAAATTGATGTTAAATTATAAGTTTTTATTAAATTATCTAAACTAGTTTTTAATTTATCATTTAAATATTTAAATGTTGGTAATTTATATTTATTAACATATTTTATATCTTCAAACATTCCAACATATTCTCCAAATTTAAGGGTTTTATCAACAATTGATAATACTATATCATTATTAAATATAAATATTATAATATTCATATTTTCAATAAATGAATATTTTTTTATTTCTGAAGAATATTTAAAATATATTGAATAGCAATTATAAGGAATTATAGAATTAAATATTTTATTACAACTAATAATAAAGTCATCAATAGGTGTTTTGCTAAATAAATCTATATTTGTATTAGATCTTAATACAACTTTATGTAAAAATGGATTTTGATATATATAAATTTTATACTCCATGTCTTTTTTCCACATATTTGGATTTAATAAAATAGCATCAATAAATATTAATTCACCTATTTTTGGAATTTTATTAAATGGACCAATTTGATCAAGAATACAGAGATATTCATCATTAAAATATTGACTATATTCATCCAACATTAATGATATATCACCAATCATTCTGGAATAATTATATATATAATTTGTTTTATTTACTTTTACTTTATCATTCCAACATGTCATTATTTTACGTTTTGCAGAATTTGTAGTGGATATAAATTGATCTTCTTGAAAACAACATAATGAACATGTTTTAATAAATCCAATATATTTATTTAAATTACTTTTTCTTGTATCACAACCAAAATATATACCTGTTTCTATTTCAATTATACGATTACCATTTTTATTAATATATGTATTTGTATCTTTGTCATATTCATATTCATCTGGTATTTCTTTATACATTATAGGCTTTCTAATTTTATTACCATAATTTTGACATGATTTACACCAATAAATATCTGTTTTATTTTGTAAAAATGTATCTAAATGTTTTATATATTTCATATATTCATTTTCTATTTTTTGTTTATTTATTTTATTTACAACTTTTGATTTATTAGTTGTTGATAAATTAAATATTCTATTTGTTAAAAATAATAATCTTTGTGATAAATATGTATTAGTTAATCCTGATATATTAATATATGAATCTGTAATTTGAATACCTATACCTCTTTCTCTATATGAACTATTGATTTTCATCTTAATATCATTAATTATTATATTTAAATCATTATATTCTATATTATATTCAACTTTAAATTTATATAATTGTTCTTGTGTTAATTCATTACCTTTATTTATTATTGTATATAATTTATTATATAAATTGTTTAATACATTTTGAAATTGACCAATACGATATTTAATATATACTGATTTTAAACTATCTTTAATTATAAAAAAATATTCACTATATTTTTTTATTATTTGTATTACTTGAATTATATCAATTATTTTTAATATTGGACATTTTATATTAAAAAAATCTATATTATATGAGTTTACTTTAATAATAATAAATTTTGATGAAATAATTTTATTAATATATTCTAATATTGTTAATATATTTTCATTAAATATTACATTTATTGAATGATTATTAAAACTAATATATGATCTACATTTGTTTATATCAAATTCATTTGTAAATGTTATTAATCCACCAAACATATTAATATTACCTTTAATTGTTAGTTTATATGTATTTATTTTATTTAATTCTTTATTAACTAATCCTTTTTGAGATATAAATTGAGGTGTTTGAAGTATAACTGAAGTAATGTTTTTAGAAATATTTATATTTTCAAATAAATCTAAAAATAAATCATTTAGAAATATCATATTAGTTAATAATTTATCAATATTTAATTCATTTGATATTAACTTTGGATAATATATTATAAATATATTTTTTACTTCTGCAGAACCTAAAAAATTTATATCTGTATTATCTATTATATCTAATTCATTTATTTCACGTTGTATTGAATGTATAAAACTATCATCTTCTTTATTATATTTATATATTTTGTTTATAATACTTTTATATGCAAATAAAGTTAATAATGGAAAATATGTATTAATATATTTTTGATATATTTCTGTTAATAATTTTTCATTAAATCTTCCAAAATAAAAATTTAAAATTATATCTATTTCTTCAATTGCATTCATTATATTAATATTTATTGTATCAACAAATCCAAAAACTGTATATATTGGATCATTTAATTTTTGCTTGTTAGATATCAATATATAATCTTCTACTATTTCATTTAATATATTTATTGATTTAATATTTGAATCTAATAATATATTATAATTTTCTAATGAATATAAATACAACATTGTATGTTCTAATTTTACATCAAAATATTTATTATACATATATGTTATTTTTCTTAATAAGTTATATATACTTTCATCAATTAATATACTACATTCATTATCATATATATAAAATAAAAAATTACCATGTTTATCGTATATATTTACTTTAACATTATATTCAGAAAACTTTATCATAAATTGCATAGAATAAATACTTAAATTTAAATACATATATTTTGAATAAATATAATTTAAATAAATATAATTTGATTAAATACAATTTGAATAAAAATAAATAAGTTTTTAATAAATATATTCTGCGTCACAATATGTTTTAATTAAATTTTGAGCACTTATATTTGTCAGAACTATTTTATTAAATTTGTTCATATAATGAACAAATTTAGATAAATCTTCTTTATTATATACATTTTTAGTATTAAAAAATCCAAAATTATTATTTGTATATAATGAATACATATCAATTAATATATAATGTTTTGATCCAGTTGGACTTAATATAAATCTATTTATATAAAACTGTTTAGTTAAATATTCATTAAACATATAAATACCACCAAAATTAATAATATTTTGTTTGATAGTTGTATCTGAACCAATATTTTTTATTACATTGTTGTTATGATGAATAGTTATTTTTTGTATATTAAAAAATTTTGTTTTTATAGTTTTATACTCGTTATCTTCAAAATAACAAAAATCTATATTTAAATCTTTTATTATTTTGCCAAATATTCTATATATTTCACTTAATGACATGTCATAGAATAATATGTCAATATCATTTGTATAAGTTGATCCAAATAATAATAAAGTTGCACCACTATATAATATACAATTTTTACTATAAAATGGATCAATATATAATAACATTTCACGCAATTTTTGTAATCTAGACATTTGATCAACATATAAATATTTTACAAATATTTTACTATTTGTGAAATATATAAACTTATTATATCTTTCTTTAGTCATTTCAACTAAACTATTATTTATATTAACCATCCTATTATACAATAATGAATTATTATTCATTGTGAACTGAATTTGCTTTTTAATATAAATATCTTTATTAAAGTTTATATTTTTTATTCCATATAAATGGATTAAATAGTCAATTTTAATGTTATTTTGTGATATTTTAATTGAATTGTCATCAAAATTGTTTGACAATATAATAATATCTCTTAAAACATTCATAATCGATTAATACTTACTTTAATTTCAATTCACTTTATATAAAATGAAATTTTTATAATTTAAATATTATTGTTTATAATGGAACTACAATTTAAAAATATAAATATATATGATAAAGAAGGTTATTTTTTTAAAACAACCTTGTGTAATGAATATCAACAAATATTAGAATATTATCCAACTAAAAAAAAATTATTTGATTATCAAAAACTACCTGCAAATTTTTTTCAACCAAATTCAAAATTTAATTCATTACTTTTATATCATGGAACTGGATTAGGGAAAACTGCAACTGCTATTAGTATATTAAATAATATATATACATTTAGTAATAAAGTAAATATAATAATTATTTGTCCAGCATCACTAAAATCAACAACATGGATTCCTAATTTGACAAACTGGATAAATGACAAAAATTTATTAAATATAATTAATTTTATATCTATTGATTCACCTACATTTATTACTGAATTTGATACTATAACAAAAACAATTTCAATTAATATGCCTACAATTATATTAATTGATGAGTGTCATTATTTTGTATCATCATTAATTGATGAAGATAGTAATAGAAAAATTGTTTATAATCAGTTAATAAATATTAGAAAAAATTATAAAACTTTTTTAATATGTATGACAGCTACACCAATAGTTAATAAAGTTGAAGAAATAATATATTTATTTAATTTACTAAGACCTGATACATTTCATAGTAAAGAATCAATTTTCTATGATATATTTACAAATTCTTTAAATGGACAATTAAAAAATCAACATATATTTTGTAAACGTATTACTGGATTAGTTAGTTATTTTGAAACATTTCGTAAAAAAGAAATGCCACATGTAAATAACTTTATTATTAGATTACAAATGAGTAATGATCAAGAAGAAACATATTCATATGTTGAATCACAAGAATTAAAAAAAGGTGGTGGATATAAACAACAATCTATATCAATGTGTAATTTTGCACCTCCATTAAACGTAATAAAAAATGGTGGCATCTTAAATTATAAACTAATTATTAATAATGCAGAATATAATGAATTAGAAAATATGTCTCCTAAATTTATACATATTATTAATGTAATAAAGGATTCAAAGAGACCTAACTTAATTCATACGTCTTTTATTAAATCAACTATGATACCTTTAGAATATTATTTAGAAAAATATGGATATATTAAATATGGAAAAATTAATAATGTTAGTTTTAAAAATTATTTTTCAATTAGTGGAGAAACATCTACATTAGAAAGAGAACATATATTGAAAAAATTCAACGATAAATCAAATATGTATGGAGAAGAAATTAAAATATTAATTGTTAGTGATGTTTTTTCTACAGGTGTAACAATAAAATATGTTGAAAATTTATTTGTCATGAATTATCATTGGAACTCATCTAAAATTAAACAAATATATGGAAGAATAGAAAGATTAACTACACATGTTGATTTACCAATTAATGAACGTATTGTAAATAAATATATATATGTAATGACACGTAAAAATGGAATTACTGCAGATCAATCATTAGAAAAAATAACAATACAAAAAGATACAATAAATGATATGTTTTTACATTTAATTAAAATATCTTCAATAGATATTGAATTTAATAAATATAATTCTGAATTTTTATATAAAGATATTGAACCTTTTAAAATATCATTACATGAAATTAAAGATGCTTTGTCAAATAAAAAATATATTTATCCATCAATAATGGATGAAGAAAATATTTTTAAAAATGTAATAAATGATTTAAAAATTAGCAAATTAAATACTCGTCAATTAAATGTTGCTTATTTTAATAAAAAAAATGATAAAAAAATTATAACTTGTTTACTAATATATCCTATTTTTAATTACTATTTACTTGATATTAAATATTATAATTATATTGGATACGTTAAAACTGAAAATAATAGACCACTATTTGATAAAGATACTAACTATTTTATTGCTGAAATAATTATTTAAATAAAATTATAATTTAAATGAAAATATTTCTATTAAATCATGTGGAGATATATTGTATACTAATTCCATTATTTTATTCTTATTATATAATTTTTTATTTGTTTTTTGATTATCATTTGAATCATTTATTAAAATATTATATAAAATTTTATCAAATTTATTTGTTTCTGAATCAGTAATTTTATTACAACTTGTATTTGTACATTTATATTTATTACAAATTGTAATTTTGTGAATATAAATTTTATATATCATATAATATAAATTTTTAATTTTTTCATTAAATAATTTATGTTTTTTAATTTGAATAGATTCACTAAAGAATAATTCAATATCTATTTTATTATTTACATTTTGTTCTTGTGAAATATTATAATATAAACAATCCCAATTTGTATTTAAATAATAATTTGTTTTATATAAATTAAACATATCAGATATTTTTAAATAAAGTATTTGATTATTTGTGCTATAATTTAAATTAAATCTATCATTATATAATTCAATTGGTTCTAATTCTATAGTTGGTAATGCTTTCATATTTATTGAATGAAAAGTAATTAATGGAAATATTTTTAATAATTTATTTAATGAATTATCAGTCATAATATCTTTATATGGATTTGATAATATATTATTATCAAAATCAGGAAAAGTCAATTGATTTATATTATATTTATCAAAATATTGTGTATTATTCGGATATACTAATATAGTATTAAATAAATGTAATAAACAAAACATTTCTATTGATATATCAAAAGTTTTATTATTACAATCTTTATATACATTATCATTACATGAATTTGTTGATATTAGTTTTACATTTATAATTGGTATTGTATAACTTAATTCTCTTATTAATTTTAATATTTTATACATATTTTCAATTGTTAACACATATATATATTGATAGTGTTTTGTTAATAATTTAGAATTATTACTACATTTTATTAAATAATCATTAGGAACATTCTTAAGTTGGTCTGATATAATATCATTTGTATTTCTTAGTGAAAGTATTTCTCCATTTTGAATTTTAATATATTCATTATCAATATCATTTGTTTTTACAATTATATGATATAAAAATGTTTTTATTATATTAAACATATTATATGAACATAATCCACATTTAAATGCTAAACTTACATCTTGAGGTATTTTTAATTCTGTTTTAAGATCATTTAATTGTAATTTAATATTTTCATATAATGTCATAATAATATAAATTATTCATAATATAAATAACTATTATAATATAAATTATTCATAATATAAATTATTCATAATATAAATTATTCATAATATAAATTATTCATAATATAAATTATTCATAATATAAATTATTCATAATATAAATTATAAGAATTATTTATTCATTATGAAAGATTCATTTGATTGGTATAATTTCGAAAATAAAAAATTATATGAAAAACAAAATTTGAATATAATGCCTGTACAAAAAAATATAAGTAAAGATACTTTGTCAAATCAAGATAATTCTAATGGAATTATTGAATGTTATAATGAGTCAAATTATGTTTTTATAATAACATTTGATACAATAATGTTATTTGTATTTCTTATTATACAATTAATTATAGCATCTTTATTATTTACATTATTATAATTATTAAGTATTAATATTTACATTATTATGACATTATATGATCTACCAGCATCTTATAGAAATAATTATAATTTAAATGATATTGATACAGTTGTTAATAATTTTAATAATTCATCATTTTTTATTAAAAAACAACCTAAAGATATTATCAATAATGATTCAATAATTGCACAACAACTTTATAATAAAGTTGTTTCATCAGATATTAATAATTTACAAAATAATTTAAAAAATAATTATTTAGATAAAATAGATGAAGAAGATAGATTTAGTATTGATAGTATTAAAAGTAATAACAGTATTAAAAGTAATAACAGTATTAAAAGTAATAACAGTATTAAAAGTAATAATAGTATTAAAAGTAATAATAGTATTAAAAGTAATAACAGTATTAAAAGTAATAACAGTATTAAAAGTAATAACAGTATTAAAAGTAATAACAGTATTAAAAGTAATAACAGTATTAAAAGTAATGACGATAATAAACAAACAATACGTGAACAATTATTAAAAAATAAAAACAAAAGAGATGTATATAATAAAGTTGTAGATTTAAGTTTAAATGGTATAAAAGTAGTTGAAAAAATTAATTCAAATTATAATTCAAGTTGGTTTCAAATAGAAGGTTATTCAGATGAATTAAATAAGTCAAAAGAAGAAATAGTTGATCTTATTCATGAAATTGATCCACTAGGTATATTTGCAGATAATATGACATCTCCGTATATTAAATTATTAATTGTACTTAGTATACCATTGGCAACAACTGTTGTAAAAAATTATGCAAAAAATAATAATAATAATAATAATAATAATAATAATAATGATAATGATAATATAAAAACCAATAATTCATTAAAATCAATAAGAAAAAATACAATTAAAACAGGAACTACATTTAATTTTAAAAAAAATAATATGAGTATGTTTAAAAAGAAATAAATAATATTAAGAATTAAATAATATTAAGAATTAAATAATATTAAGAATTAAATAATATTAAGAAATAAATAATATTAAGAATTAAATAATATTAAGAATTAAATAATTCATTACGAGATGGTAATGGTTCATTGACATTTGTTAAACTTAAATTATGTTCAGATATTTTATTTTGTATAGTATTTTCTTTATTATCAATTAAATTATAATTATTATTAGTCAATGATTGTTTTAAAATATATGAGTTTATTGTAGATAATGTGTTATTATTATTTGTACTCGTAAATTGTAATTTAGGAATATTTAAATTATTATTTTTTAATAATCCATATTTAAGTGCTAAATCATGTATATGTTTAGAATTATTTTCATATGTTATTAATGATAAATGTTTTTTTGTTAGTCTATTTTTCATATTACCTATTGTTAATATATTTGAAATATTATCTTTAAAAATTGTTTTATATTCAGGAATATATTTTAAATTTTTAAAATAATTATTTGTATTCATCATAACATTATTATTATCATGTATATTTATTTTATTTTGATCATTATACATTTTTAATTTACGTATTATACTTTGTATACTAAATAATGTATTTGTTTTATCAATTATATGATTTTCTT
>Ga0102922_1000095_pt1 | contig 17970 bp, 16 predicted proteins | sample Colrivmeta1569A3_FD_81569 | JGI IMG/M metagenome (GOLD analysis project Ga0102922, IMG submission 81569) | Estuarine microbial communities from the Columbia River estuary - metaG 1569A-3 | ecosystem: Environmental > Aquatic > Marine > Intertidal zone > Estuary | place: USA: Columbia River... | reverse complement strand
GTTTGTTTGGTGCTTTTGGTAGCGCTGATCCAAATCCTTGGATGGATGTTGTTTACAACATCGGTGATGCCGTTAACAAAATCGGCTTCGGTTTGGTTATCTACGCTTTGGCAAAATCTGATTCAAAGGCATAAAGGGTTAGTAAACTTTGTGTAATGAGTAAAGAGGGGAGGTTTTCAAAACCTCCCTTTTTTCGTATCCTCCATTTCGTTAGGATGAATTATTTTCTAGTAAATCTTCGGAAATCTACTTGGTTCTGAGTCATGCATCATGTCGAGTACCTTCTCAATGATGTCGTCGAGGTTGGGTTTGCTGAAGTAGTCACCGTCAGAACCGTAGGCAGGGCGGTGGTCTTTTGCGGCCATCGTTTGAGGTGCGAGGTCTAGGTATTGATAGCCGTTCTGTTTTACTAAAATTTGATCGAGCATGAAAGCGCTAGCTCCGCTGCTGACATCTTCGTCAACAATTAAGAGCGCGTTGGTCTTGGCTAAAGATTGGCCAATGACATGATGGATGTCAAATGGCAGTAAGGTTTGTGCATCGATGAGCTCTACTTCAACACCTAGCGTAGCTAATTGCGCCACGGCCTGTTCGCAAATATTGAATGTTGAGCCGTAAGAAACCAAAGTGAGGTCTGTCCCTTCTCGTACAATTTCGGGCATACCGAGTGGTTCAGTAAACTCGCCAAAATTGAGTGGCATACGTTCTTTACTGCGATAACCATTGAGTGGTTCAATGACCAAAGCGGGTTCGTCTGACTGAAGGAGTGTATTGTAAAATGCTGCTGCTTTTGTCATGTTGCGCGGCACGCAAACATGGACACCACGTAGAGAATTGATGATCATGCCCATTGGCGAGCCACTATGCCAAATACCTTCTAAGCGATGCCCACGCGTAGAAACAATGAGTGGCGCCTTCTGACCACCTTTGGTGCGGTACTGCACAGTTGCGAGGTCATCGGACATAATTTGTATGCCGTAAAGCAAATAATCCAAGTATTGGATTTCTGCGATTGGGCGCAAACCGCGCATGGCCATCCCGATTCCTTGCCCAATAATGGTGCATTCTCGGATGCCGGTGTCTGAGACGCGAATGCTGCCAAATTGTTCTTGTAAGCCTTCCAAACTCTGATTGACACCGCCAATTTTGCCCGCATCTTCTCCAAAAACAAGTACTTCTGGACGTGTTTCAAGAATTTTGCGGTAGTTCTCGCGCAAAATAATGCGACCATCTTCTAATTGCTGTTCGGAAGCGTAGGCAACAGGTACTTTTTGAATTTGAGAAATTTGTTGAGCTGAATTTGAGTAGAGATAAGAGCTGTAGCGGTCTTGGGCCTTGAGTTGGGTGCGTTGAATCCAAGCGGCTAACGCGGCGCGTTCCGGGCTTTGATCGTGTAAGCTTTGTCTTAATATTGATTTGGCGTTAGAAAGAAGATCTCTACGGATGCTGTCTTTTTCTCGGCTTAATTGTTGGTGAAGGGTGCTTGCCTGTGCATGAAGTGGGTGTGTTTGAGCAAAGCTGGCAAGAACTAGTAGAAGTTCGTTTTTATCTTGTTGGATGTCTTCGGTAAAGAGCTGCCATGCGGTGTTCTTAGCGTTTTTCACGCGTTCTTTGGCGCTTGCAGCGATTTGTTCGAGTTCTTCTTCGGTAGCTAACACTACACCTTTTTCTCCAAATGAAAGGATCCAATGCTTGAATTTAGAGATGCAGTCAAATTCAGACTCCCACTGAAGGCGCTCTTCGGATTTGTAGCGCTCGTGTGAGCCCGAGGTGGAGTGACCTTGTGGTTGATTCACTTCTTTGACGTGCACCAATACAGGGACGTGTTCGTCTCGGGCAATTTGCACCGCTTTTTCGTAGGTTTCGCACAAATGTGCGTAGTCCCAACCTTTGGTCACGAAGATTTCAAAACCTTTCTGTTCGGCATTGCGTTGAAAACCCGCTAGCGCGTCGGAAATACTGCCTTTGGTGGTCTGGAGCTCTCGAGGTACTGAAATACCGTAGCCGTCGTCCCAGACAGACATCACGAGTGGAACTTGCAAGACACCAGCGGCATTCATGGTTTCCCAGAAAGGCCCTTCTGAGGTGGAGGCATCTCCGATGGTGCCGAATGCGACTTCGTTGCCACCATTGGTGAATTTTTGAAATGCTTCGAGTTCTTTTAAAGTTGGATGTTCACGATATACTTTAGATGCTTGAGCCAAGCCTAATAAGCGGGGCATTTGCCCGGCGGTAGGAGAGATGTCAGAGGAGCTATTTTTCTGAGCCATGAGGTCTTTCCAGTTGCCATTTTGGTCGAGGTTGCGCGTGGCGTAGTGTCCTCCCATTTGTCGGCCAGCGGACTGAGGTTCAATTTCGACGTCAGTATGGGCGTAAAGACCAGCAAAGTATTGTTCAAGCGTAAGGGCAGAAATGGCCATCATGAGGGTTTGGTCGCGGTAATAACCCGACCTGAAATCTCCGTTTCGAAATTGTTTGGCAAGCGCAATTTGAGCGAGTTCTTTTCCGTCGCCAAAAATGCCAAATTTGGCCTTGCCTGTAAGCACTTCTTTGCGCCCGAGTAAGGAGGCTTCTCTGGATTCACAAGCAAGTTGGTAATCTTGAATCACTTGTTGCTTGAAACTATGAAAGTCTAGCTGCTCCGTTGCTGGGATCGATTTTTCTTTGGCCATTTTCTGTTGATTGCACACAAATATACGTATTTCAGGCCTGAATTTTGTTGTAAAATGTGCAATTTTGCCCATGATGAATCTACTGCAACTCGAATTATGTGCCGCTTCTGTCGAAGCACTTCCATTGGCCAAAACTTATGGTTTTACACGCATCGAACTTTGTCAAAATCTTGAACAAGGGGGGCTTACACCATCTGCGGGCCTGATTTTACAAGCGCTGGAGCTAGGTATTGAAACACATGTATTGATCCGGCCGAGAGCGGGTGGTTTCCATTACAGCCAAGAAGAAATGGAAGTCATCAAAAAGGAAATTCAGCACTGCGCACAATTGGGAGTTCATGGGGTTGTGGTAGGAGTACTCCAAGCTAATTTTGAGCTCGACAAAGTCCAACTCCTTGCATTGCAAGAGTTAGCGCCCAACTTAGACTGGACCTTTCACCGCGCTTTCGACGAAAGCGTTGATTGGAAGCGTTCATTAGACATACTCATTGAACTCGGCTTCAAACGGGTCCTGACTTCCGGCTTTGCCTCTCATGTTGATCTTGGAATGCCCATTCTTTCGCAAATGTGTAGTTACGGTCAAGGTCGCATTGAAATCATGGCAGGCGGAGGCGTGAACGCAGGAAATATAGCAAAACTCGCTCGGATTGAACACTTATCAGCAGTTCATTTTTCGGCTACGCAAAAAGAATTACTCGACGAAGATTCGGCGTTTTCTGAGACCATTCTAAAAGTAAACGAAACCCGACTTCGGCGGATACTAGAGGCAATGTAAGGAAGCACCGATTAATTTGCGTACCTTTGTACTGTTTCGTCGGGTAAAAAATGTTGTTTACCGCGTTCGAACTTAAAAGATTACATGTTATTTAATGAATTACCCCTGGAGCCTAAGCTCCTTCAAGCCATCGCTGAAAAAGGCTATACAAATGCAACCCCAATCCAAGAAAAAGCGATCCCACCCATTCTCGAACAACGCGACCTCATTGGTTTAGCGCAAACCGGAACAGGTAAAACAGCTGCTTTTGCCATTCCCATATTAGAGTTGCTACACGCCAAAAAACCGCTAGATGGCGGTATCAAAGCACTGATTGTCACGCCCACGCGTGAACTCGCTATTCAAATTGCCGATAATTTCAAGGCCTATGGAAAGCATCTTGGGCTCCGCTCACTCGTGATTTTTGGTGGTGTCAAGGCTCATGCGCAAATTCAGACGCTCAAGCAAAAGCCCGCAATTCTCATCGCGACGCCAGGTCGTTTGCTCGATTTACACCAGCAAGGATTCATCAACCTCAAGCAGTTGTCCATTTTTGTCCTAGACGAAGCAGACCGCATGTTAGACATGGGTTTTATCCACGACGTCAAGCGCATCGTTAAATTATTGCCTAAAGAGCGCCAAACCTTGCTTTTTTCGGCCACAATGCCCGGAGAGGTCAAGAGTTTAGCTCAGAGTTTACTGCAGCAACCTATCGAAGTCACGGTAACCCCGGTTTCTTCTACAGCTGAACGCATAGACCAATGCATGATCCACGTTGCCGACCGCAAGCACAAAGAATCTTGTTTAGTAGAACTCTTGCAAAAAGATCCTGCAGAAAGTGTGTTGGTGTTTTCGCGCACCAAACACGGCGCAGATAAACTCGTTCGCATGTTGGGCAAAAATAAGTTGCCTGCCTTGGCCATTCACGGAAATAAATCACAAAATGCCCGTCAAATGGCCCTGAGTCATTTCAAGGAGGGTAAAATTCGCATTTTGGTTGCTACCGATATCGCAGCAAGAGGTATTGATATTTCTGGTCTAGATTTAGTGATCAATACCGATGTTCCTACGGTTGCAGAGACTTATGTACATCGGATCGGACGAACGGGTCGCGCGGGCAGAGAAGGTAGATCAGTTATCTTTTGCGAGCCAGAAGACCACAAGTATTTCAAGGCCATTGAAAAACTCATCGCAAAAAAAATACGGGTCGAATAACCCGTATTTTTTTGAAGTATTTTTTGAACTTGCCGCTTTCTTTAGATTGCGGCAATTTTGTCTGACATATATTCGCCTGCTTTGAGTTTGCCGACGATTTGCGAGAAACAATCAATGGTGTAACGCACATCTTCTAGCGTGTGCACTGCGGTTGGAATCAAGCGCAAGATGATCATGCCTTTTGGAACCACAGGATAAACAACCATAGAACAGAAAACGTTGTAGTTTTCGCGGAGGTCAAAGATGAGGTTGGTTGCTTCAGGGATCGAACCGCTGAGGTATACAGGCGTTACGCAACTGTCAGTTGGGCCAATTTCAAAACCAGCTGCTTTGAGGCCATTCTGAAGTGCGTTGGTGTTTTCCCAGAGTTTGTCCTTTAGTTCAGGATGCTTGCGCATGAGTTCTAGGCGCTTGAGCAAACCAAGAACCAATGCCGCTGGCATTGCTTTGGCAAAAATCTGAGAACGCATGTTGTAGCGCAAATATTCAACGACTTGTTCGTCGGAAGAGATAAAGCCGCCTATAAGGGCAAAAGACTTGGCAAAAGTACCGAAGTAAATGTCGATGCCATCCTGACAACCTTGTTCTTGGCCTGTTCCGGCTCCGGTTGCTCCGAGTACGCCAATGCCGTGTGCATCGTCTACAAACAAACGGAAGTTGTATTTTTCTTTGAGGGCGACAATTTCTTTGAGTTTACCTTGATCTCCGCGCATGCCAAAAACACCTTCTGTAATCACGAGAATTGCACCGCCAGTTTCGGCTGCAAGTTTGGTCGCTCTTTGTAATTGCTTTTCGCAATCTTCAACGTCGTTGTGTTTGAATACGAAACGCTTGCCCATGTGCAGGCGAACGCCGTCGAGGATACAAGCATGTGATTCGGCGTCATAGACAATGACGTCGTGGCGGTCGACTAAGCAATCAATTGCAGAGACAATGGCTTGGTAGCCGAAGTTACACAAGATAGTATCTTCTTTTCCGACAAAAGCCGAAAGTTCGTTTTCGAGTTGTTCGTGGTAGTTGGAGTTACCAGACATCATGCGCGCTCCCATCGGGGATCCGAAACCAAAAAGCGCAGCTGCATCAGCATCTGCTTGGCGCACCTCTGGATGATTGGCTAAGCCCAAATAGTTATTGAGAGACCAATTGAGTTTTTCTTTGCCTCTGAAGTTCATGTGAGGACCAATTTCACCTTCTAACTTGGGGAAAGTGAAGTACCCGTGAGATTCTTTGGCATGCATTCCGAGTGGTCCGCGGTTTGCCTTGATTTTTTCGAAGATATCTGCTGACATGCTGCTATTTTTTTGCAAAGTTAAGAGAATATAAAATATAACTCATGAACAAGTCTTTAGTTTTCAACAAGCTTTTCACTTAAAAACTGTGCGGTGGTGTTGTCTTTGAGTTTGATGAACTCTTTAGGGTGGCCAGCAAACAATAAATAACCTCCATTTTCACCGCCGTCAGGACCAAGGTCAATGAGGTGATCGGCACATTTGATGACTTCCATGTTGTGCTCGATGACCACTAATGAATGGCCTTTGTCCAGAAGCGCATTGAAAGCGATGAGGAGTTTTTCGATGTCGTAAAAGTGGAGTCCAGTGGTGGGTTCGTCAAATATAAACAGGGTAGGTGTCTGCTGATTGCCTTTACCTAAAAAGGATGCAAGTTTGATGCGCTGGGCTTCGCCACCAGACATCGTACTGGATGATTGCCCCACGGTTAAGTAGCCGAGGCCGACATCGACAAGTGGCTGGATTTTCTCCGCTACGCGCTGGGCCAATTTATCTGGGTCTGCAGCAAAGAAATCCAAGGCTTCTTGCAGCGTGAGTTCCAGTAGGTCGGCGATAGATTTGTCACGGTAGGTGATCTCGAGCGTTTCTGATTTATAACGTTTGGCTTTACAGTGCTTGCAAGGGAGTTGTACATCGGCCATGAATTGCATTGAAACCGTAATGTTGCCCTCTCCTTCGCAGATTTCACAGCGTCCGCCAGCGACGTTAAAGGAGAAATAGCCGGGTTTGTAGCCGCGCAATTTGGCTAAAGGTTGACGCGCGTAGATTTCCCTGATGTCATCAAAAGCCTTGACGTAGGTGATGGGGTTGCTCCGCGATGATTTACCAATGGGGTTTTGATCGATGAATTCGACGTGCCTAATTTTTTTGATATCGCCGCTCAGACCGTTGCACTTGCCAATGAGGTCACTGCTGAGCCCGAGTTCTTTGCGCACCAAGGGGTACAACAAACGCTTGATAAGCGTCGATTTACCTGATCCGGATACGCCAGTGACGCAGACGAGTTGCCCGAGTGGAATTTGTACGTCCAAATTTTTGAGGTTGTTTTGGCGCGCATGGTGAATCTGAAGTTGGCCAAGTGCTGTTCGGGTTCTTTGAGGAATTGGAATTTGTTTTCGGCCAGTAAGGTATTGTGCGGTCAAGGAGTCACTTTTGCGCAATGCTTGAAAATCTCCTTGAAAGACCAAGTTACCACCCTGGCTACCGGCCAGTGGCCCAATATCTAGAATCTCGTCTGCGGCGCGCATGATTTCTTCTTCGTGCTCCACCACCAATACCGTGTTGCCTTGGTTTTTAAGGGCAGTCAGTACCTCTAATAGCTTTTTGGTGTCTCTTGGGTGCAAGCCAATCGAAGGCTCGTCTAGGATATACAAGGAGCCTACCAAGCTGGATCCGATTGAGGTCGCGAGTTGAATTCGCTGGGCTTCACCACCTGAGAGTGTATTGGAGTTGCGATTGAGGGTAAGGTACCCGAGTCCGACTTTTTGTAAGTAAGTAAGGCGCTGTATAATTTCTGGTAAGATATGTTTGCAAACGGATTGTTCGTAGGGCTTGAGTTCTAGTTGTGTAAAAAAGTCCAGGGCCTTATCTATGCTCATCAGTACAACATCTTGAATGCTTTGCCCAGCAATTTGAACATAGCTGGCGTCTTTTCGCAAGCGCGTTCCGTTGCAGTCTGGGCAAATTGTCTTGCCTCTGTAGCGCGACAAAAGAACTCTATATTGAATTTTATATGTCTGACTTTCAATTTGTTTAAAGAATTCATTTAAACCAACAAAGTAATGATTACCTGTCCATAAAAGCGCATATTGTTCCGGACTTAAATCTTGGATCGGGCGGTGAATGGGAAAGTCAAATTTATTGGCTTGAAACAATAAGGTTTGTTGGTATTCTTGCATGTTTTCGCCTTTCCATGGAGCTACTGCACCTTCGTAAATGCTTTTACTGCGATCGGGGAAGACTAGCTCTTCGTCGATGCCAAGCGTCATGCCGTAGCCTTCGCATTTTTTGCAAGCGCCATAGGGGTTGTTGAAAGCAAAGAAAGCAGGGCTTGGCGTTTCAAAGCGCAGGCCGTCGGCTTCGAAGCGCGCGCTGAAGTTGACGAATTCATGGGTGTTGGCGTTGTACAAACTACACTCGCCTTTACCTTCCACAAAGGCGCGCTCAATTCCCTCTGCTAGTCGGCTTTGCTGCGGTAGTTCTCTTGGTTCATTTTTAAGGCGGTCTACCACAACCCAAGGCGTTGTTTGAGGAAGTGATTCAAGTGGAAAGACGTCGTCGATTAAGACAAAATTTTCGTTCAAAAACAATCTTGTAAATCCCTCTTTATTAAGAGATTGAATTGTATTATTTAAATTGTTTAATGAATCAATATTTAAAGGGTATAAGATGGCAAATAAATTGTTTTTCCAACTGTTGTCTAGAAAAGTTAATACATCTTTGGTTTGGTCTTGACGAACCGGATTTCCAGAAATGGGCGAATAAGTGTTACCAATTCGGGCGTATAGCAACTTGAGGTAATCGTAGATTTCTGTACTCGTACCAATGGTAGATCTCGGGTTGCCAGAACTTACTTTTTGTTGAATGGCAATGGCGGGTGATAGTCCTTTGATGTCGTCTATGGCAGGTTTGTCCAAGCGCCCCAAAAACTGGCGAGCGTAGGCCGACATGCTTTCGATAAAGCGGCGCTGGCCTTCGGCAAAAATGGTATCAAATGCAAGACTTGATTTGCCCGATCCGGATACGCCCGTGATCACGGTAAGTTTGCCGTGTGGGATGCGAACATCTAAACCTTTGAGGTTGTGTTCGCGAGCGCCTTTGACCGTGATAAATTTTTCCATATGCAAAAGTAAAATTTCTTTACTTTTAGTGCTTTAAAAACACGCGAATGTCCGAAAACTCTTTGTTTAGAAAGAAAACCGTAGCAGCCATCATGGCCCAAGTACAAGCCAACGAAGCAAGCGCAGAGGGCCAGTCTCTGCATAAGCATCTCAAAATGCGCGACTTAATCGCTTTCGGAATTGCAGCTATTATTGGGGCTGGTATTTTTTCTACAATTGGCCAGGCCTCAGCACAGGGTGGTCCTGCCGTTATTTTCCTCTTTCTTTTTACCGCCTTGGCGAGTGGTTTTGCCGCATTTGCTTACGCTGAGTTCGCATCGATGGTTCCGGTTGCTGGTTCGGCATACACTTATTCGTATGTTGCCTTTGGCGAACTCATCGCTTGGATCATTGGTTGGGCGCTCATTATGGAATACGCGATTGGCAATATTACCGTCGCTATATCTTGGAGTGATTATTTAACTACAATGCTTGAACAAATTCATATAGAAGCACTTAATATTAACGGAATTCACCTTCCAGCCTGGATGCAAATGGACTACCTCAGTGCCTCAAAAGGCTATCACGAGGCGCAGCACTTGATGGCTAAAGGGTCAGAATTAGCTTCTTTGTCACCAACCTTACAAGATGCTTTTCAAGCTTGGATGAGCGCTCCGCGTATTGGTTCTTTTCATTTGGTGCTCGATATTCCTGCTTTATTTATCATCGTTTTGATTACTTGGTTGGTGTATCGAGGCATCAAAGAAAGCCGCAATGCGTCCAATGCTATGGTGATCATCAAGCTTGCCGTTATTTTGTTGGTGATTGCTGTAGGTGTCTTTTACATCGACATGAAGAATTGGTCGCCGTTTGCACCAGAAGGCATGAGCGGTGTCTTGAAGGGTGTCTCGGCCGTATTTTTTGCCTACATTGGCTTTGACGCTATTTCTACCACCGCGGAAGAATGTGAAAATCCACAGCGCGATCTACCGCGCGGCATGATGTGGGCAATCATCATCTGTACGGTTCTTTACATCATTATTGCATTGGTGCTCACTGGAATTGTGCCGTATCACCAGCTTGGGGTTGGCGAGCCTTTGGCATTTGTTTTTGAGCGCATCAATATGCCCAAAATGACGTTCATCATCTCCATGTCTGCTGTTGTTGCAATGGCTTCCGTATTACTTGTATTTCAAATGGGGCAGCCGCGTATTTGGCTGAGCATGAGTCGGGATGGTTTGTTGCCCAAGCGCTTCTCCAAAATTCATCCCAAATACAAAACGCCATCTTTCGCCACGATTGTAGTGGGCTTTGTGGTGGCTATCCCTGCACTCTTCATGAACCTTACGATGGTCACTGACTTGTGCTCAATTGGAACACTTTTCGCATTTGTGTTGGTTTGTGGTGGCGTACTCGTCTTGCAAAACAAACCAGATGTTCCGAGAGGGTCTTTCAAAACGCCGTATCTCAATGCAGGGTTTGTGCTACCTATTTTATTCTTGGGTGCGTTAGTCTATTTTTATCAATCCAATGAACTCTTTCACTATTTACAATTCAAATCCTGGACAGATTTTGGACATAAAATTCCCTCGCTCATCTTTTGGATTTTTACCATCTTCTTAACAGTGGTGAGTATTCCAAAGAAATTATCGCTCATTCCGACTTTAGGTCTGCTTTCCTGTTTATATATGATGAGCGAGATTCCGCTCCAAAATTGGATCTACTTCGGTATTTGGTTGGTGCTTGGCCTCGTCATTTACTTTGGTTACAGCCGCAAACATTCTCAATTAAATCAATAACCGAAAGTTTGTTCGATGCCTAATATAAAAGCATGAATGACTTTGATATGGATTTCTTGCGCGCGGTCGGCGTAAGCGCTGTGTGGTGCGCGAATTTCGAGATCGGCCAAACCAGCTAGCTGCCCGCCGTCTTTTCCGGTCAATACAATCGTATGCATACCTTTGGCTTTGGCCGCCTCTACCGCTAAAATGACATTTTTTGAATTTCCTGACGTCGAAATTCCCAGGAGTACATCCCCTTTTTGACCTAATCCTTCGATATAGCGGGCAAAAACGTGGTCGTAGCCATAATCATTGGCCACACAAGAAAGGTGAGAAGGGTCAGATATCGAAACCGCTGCAAGTGCCGGACGATTGTTTCTGTAGCGTCCGGATAACTCTTCGGCAAAATGCATGGCATCACACATAGAGCCACCATTGCCACAACTCATGATCTTTTGTCCGTTCGCTAATGCACTATGCATCATGGAAACACCCTGCGCTATTTTGCGCATATTCTCGGGTGTACTAAAGTTGGCAAGAACTTGTTGTGCTTCTTGAAATTCCGCTAATAAGTTCACAGGATCCATGGTCAATTTTTCTTCAAAAGTAAGAAAACGCATTCATGCGCCCAACGAATCATTTATCTTTGGTGTATGAATCAGTCTGCATACTATCGCAATAAGGTCATCTGGATTACCGGCGCATCTTCCGGAATCGGTGAAGAATTGGCTCGTCAGTTGGCAACGTTTGGTGCGCAATTGGTGCTCTCAGCGCGCAATCAGGAAAAACTGAGCACTTTAAAAGCTTCCTTGACAAAACCCGAAAATCATCTTGTACTCCCTTTAGATTTAGCTGAAATCGCTCATGCAGACGCACTTGTTGAGCACATTATCCATCGTTATGGCCGCATAGACATCCTCATCAACAACGGTGGCGTTTCGCAGCGGGCAAGTGCAAATGACACCTCTATGGAAGTCAATCGACAACTAATGGAGGTGAACTTTTTTGGAAACATTGCACTGGCCAAGGCAGTCTTACCCATTTTTCGGGCCCAAAAAAGTGGCCAATATTTGGTAATCAGCAGCATCGCAGGCAAATTTGGTTTTCATTTGCGCTCCATCTATAGCGCCTCAAAGGCGGCTTTGGTTGGTTACTATGAAAGTTTGTCAATGGAAGAAGCTGCTCATGGCATCTGCGTCACTATCGCTTTTCCAGGAAAAATCAATACACCAATCTCAACGAGCGCACTCACGGCTTCCGGAGAGGCGCACGGTGTCATGGATCACAACCAAGCTACAGGAATGTCCGTTGAGAAATGCGTAGCGCAAATGCTCGATGCGTTAGCTCATCAAAAGAAAGAAGTACTTATTGGTGGAAAGGAGTTGTTGGCAGTTTACATGAAAAGATTTTTGCCGCGTTTGTTTTGGAAGATTATTCCAAAGCAAAGTGCCACATAGAAAATTCGACAAAGAATTGGGCATAAAAAAAGGGCTGTCTCACCGAGACAGCCCTTTTTTATTTCAGAAAGTTCTGAATTAGTTTACGCTTTTAGAAAGGTCTGCACCTGCCTTGAAACGAACTGTGTTTTTTGCAGCAATTTTGATTACAGCACCAGTTTTTGGGTTGCGACCATTGCGTGCGTTTCTTTTAGAGATTCCAAAAGAACCGAAACCTACTAAAGAGATAGAATCTCCTTTAGCCAAAGCACCAGTAGTAGCGCTTACGAAACCATCTAATGCACGTTTTGCATCAGCTTTTGACATTCCTGCAGACGCTGCGATTGCGTCGATTAATTCAGCCTTGTTCATAATAAGTTAGTTTTAATTAGTTAGTAATTAATTATCGAAACAAATATATCGGAATATCAATGCCATCAAAGGTTTCAGGACAAAAAAAGTGGCAAAATGTTGAAAAAACGGCCATTTTGTTGATAAAGCGGAGTAAAATGCCCGTCAGTATTGGGATTTCAGAACATTTTTACTTGAATTTTGTACTATGCAAATGAAGGTAGGAATCATCGGTTCGGGAATTGGGGCTTTGGCCAGTGCCATAGAACTCCGAAAATTGGGCTTGAGCGTTACTGTTTTTGAAGCCAACGACATCATCGGTGGGAAAATCGTCGAACAACGCATCGGCGACTATCGCTTCGATATGGGGCCTTCCGTTTTTACAGAACCACATTTGGTACAAGAGTTACTTCAAGCCTTAGATCCGCAGCAAACCTTTCCTTATCATCAGCTCGATGAATCTTGTCGCTATTTTTTCAACGACGGTCAGCAGGTCAATTTACCTGTGCACAAAGATGAAGTAGCACAAACACTACAAACCGAATTTGGTGAAGATAAAGCTGCTGCACTTCATTTTCTCTCTCAAATGGAAGCCAATTACAAGGCTATTTATCCAGTGTTTATTCAAATCTCACTGCATCGCCTCAATCATCTACTCGCTAAGCCACTATTAAAGGCTTTAGCGCGCCTCTTTCAATACGGCTTGCACCAAACGATGCATCAGCAAAATCGCCAAATCTTTAAAAACTCGAAAACCATACAAATTGTTGACCGCTTGGCTACTTATAATGGTAGTTCTCCTTATTTAGCGCCGGCCATGCTCAATATCATTTCTCAATTAGAGTTCAATGAAGGCCCGGCAATGCCTGTGGGTGGTATGGTTCAGATTACCCGACGCACCCAACAACTCGCCGCTCAATTTGGAGTAGACTTCCATACCAATGAACGCGTGCTTGAAATTTTACATCAGAACAACATCATTAAAGGACTGAGAACGGCAAAAGGAAATTACGAATTCGATTTGATGGTTTCCAATATGGATATCCATTACACCTACGAACAACTTATGCCCACTATTAAAGCGCCTCGCCATTTGCTTTCGCAAGAAAAGTCGAGCTCTGCAGTTGTCTTTTATTGGGGTATGAACCGTTCTTTTAAGCAATTGGGTGTCCACAACATTTTCTTTGCATCGGACTACCAAGCAGAGTTCAAGGCAATTTTTGAAACCAAAACCTTACATCCCGACCCTACAATCTACATCCATATTTCTTCCAAGGTGGAGCAGTCCGACGCCCCTGACGGAAAAGAAAATTGGTTTGTAATGGTGAATGCACCTATCAATGTTGGTCAGGATTGGGACAGTGAGATTCAACTCTTGAGAAAGCGCATCCTAGCTAAATTAACAAAGCAACTTCAGGTAGAAATAGAAGATTGCATTGAGTGCGAACAAATCAATGAACCGCGCTTGATCGACGCGCGTTACAGCGGTAAGCAAGGTTCCATTTATGGCAATGCCTCTAACAACGCTTTTTCAGCATTTCTAAGACATCCCAATTTTTCTAAAAAAATCAAAGGTCTTTACTTTGCGGGGGTTACAGTGCATCCAGGAGGCGGCATTCCTTTGGCCATTAACAGTGCCAAGATTGTCGCGCGTTGCGTACAAGAAGATTATCCTAGTCTTCGAAAATGAGTTCGTAGGTCCTTACTTGATCGAGATTGAACTCCGTTTCCACACTTACTTTCCAACCATTATTCTCAAAGTCAGGAATGTTTCTTTTCATTGCGCCATAAGCAATCACCGATCGCTCACTGCAATGTACAAAGACGCCATCTAAGCTATCTAGCTCAACGGCAATCACAAAAGGTTCTTTTTTGATTTGAATAATTCTTGTCGAATCTCCAGATATGATTTGGTCACCTTGTGAAAATCCAATTTTATACGTTTGCCCAAAAAGTTGAATCTGCAACAAAATCAAAAATAGAAGGAGGCCTGTCCGTAAATTCATGGAATAAAAGTAGGGAAATAATATGGTTATTTGCTTTAAAAAATATGGGTCATTTCTCTTTGTTAATAGTATTAAAAGTAATACCTTTGAAGTGTGATTTACTCTGGTCATGAAATCAAGTGAATTACATCGACTTATTCTTCAAAATGGATGGATTTATCTAAGAAGTTCCGGGAGCCATTTTATTTATGAGAAAAATAAAAAACGTTACCCCGTTCCTTATCATGGATCGAAAGAGGTTGGGAAAGGAATTGAAAAAAAAATTAGAAAGGAAATGAAACTCATATCATGAAAAAATCACCTTACAAGGCAATCATAGAAAGAAGCAAAGATGCCTATTGGGCATTTATTCCAGAACTTGAAGGAGTGAGTGGAGTCGGAGAAACCGTTCAAGAGGCCAAACAATCCATGTTAGAAGGTCTTAGTTTACAACAAGAGCTTGGTAACTTATCGAAACAGGAATATATCATCACCTATCATTTTGATGTTGAAAGTCTACTGAATTACTTCAAGGGTATCTTAACCAATGCCGCATTTGAAAGATTAACGGGTATCAATCAAATGCAAATGAGTCACTATGCAACGGGTCTAAAAAAGCCAAGAAAGGCACAGCTCCAAAAAATTGAGAGCGCTTTGCATCAACTGGCCGAAGAGTTACGCTGCATTCATTTGTAATCCTTCAAAGCTAAAATGGCATCCTGAACTTCAATAAGAATGCCATCAATTTCTTTTGATTGCGCATGAATAGCCTCCCCAATTCTAACCTCTGCGTCAAAGGGTACAAGGAGCCGTTCGCCTTTTGGTAAAATTTTACCGGTTCCTTGAATGTATACCGGGACATACGGAATGTGCGGGTGCTTTTGTAACAATACGCCAATTCCCTTGCGGAAGGCTTGCATTTTCTCTGGCTCGCCTCTTGATCCTTCGGGAAAGATAATCAGTGAATGCCTTTTTTCTAAGTATTGGCTAATTAATTCAAGGGCATCAGAGGTGCCGCCTTCTTCTCGCCGCTTGATCAATAGGGTATTTACGAAGATGTTTGAAAGTATGCTCAGCCAATTGTTGCGTCCAAAATAAGTAGCTGCCGCGACAGGATGCGTCCGAAGTAAATCTTTGGTAGGAATTTGTGAGAGCAAGGCCATTGTATCGAGATGGCTGTTGTGATTGGCTACAATGATGTAAGGTGTAAGAGTTGGAAGCGGTTTTTTCGAGGAAACTTTGACCCCAATGATTTTCAAAAAGAGGGGCATGAGTAATTTATAGATCAAAATTAACAACAAGTGTTTCATCTGACATAATAAAGCAGGTACACGAAATAAAAGAAAAACGGCGAGCTGATCGCGAGTGAATCAATCCTATCTAAAATACCGCCGTGTCCTTTTATAGCGTTGCCCGTGTCTTTGAGTCCGAAATCTCTTTTGATGGCCGACACAATGATGTCTCCGACAAAACCACTACAGGCGATGAGCAGGCCAGCTAACAGGGCAATTTCCGCAGAGAAAGGCGTCAAGAAGCGCAAAAAATACGCAGCAGCAACCGTGCTCAGCAAACCGCCAATAAATCCTTCCCAAGTTTTATTCGGACTGATTTTTTCGATGATTTTGCGTCGGCCCAATAGTTTCCCCCAAGTGAATTGAAAGACATCGTTCATTTCAGTTAGAAACACGACGTAGAGCAAGAGTCCGCGACCACCGACCTCAAAACCAGGAAGCTCGGGCAAAGAAAGCAAGTAAGCCAAGTGACTGATCGAAAAAACCGTGAGCATGAGATGGGTCGGAATTACGCTCATGGAGCGGGCGATATCTTGTGTGTGTCCTTTCAAAACGAGTAGAAAAGGAATCCAGGTAAACATGAAAACGGGAATGAAAATCAAAAAAGGAGCAAACCATCCCATGTAGGCGATATAGTACTGAACGGGAATGGCGAGATACGCCCAAAAAATAACGCTGCGGTCTTCGATTCGCGCATTTTTACTGATGCTCGATAATTCGCGCAGCGCAGCAAAAGAAAGAAAGCCAAAAGCCACAAAAGAAATGCCAGGATGCACAAGAGCTGCGGTAATAAAAATACCCGCCATGATCCACCATGATTTAGTGCGCAGCACGAGTTCGTCAACTTGCGGCCCAGGTTTGATCTTGCGCATGATCCAAAAAAGTGTACTTGCGAAAACCAGTACGCCAATGATCACTAAGATCATTTGTTGGATTTCATTCAGGGAATTAACGGACAGCATAAGTCAGTCTTTTGAGGGTACTCCAAATCAATAAGCCAAAAATAAGCAACCAAATCCAAGTAAGGTAATGATAAATTGGTGCGTTGAACCAAAAAAGTATGCAGAGCACACCGACAACCAATGCGCGGTCTGATTTGCCCATGGGGCCATCGTAACGACGCTCTCCGCCAATGGCATGCCCGAGTATGCCGGCAAATTCATTGAGCACACTCAAAAGCAAGAAGGCCATGATCCAAATTTGGTCCATTGAAAACAGCAGGTAAAGTGGGTAGTACAGTACGATATCTGAAAGGACATCTCCCATTTCATTGAGCGCCGCTCCCAATTTGCTCTGCATTTGAAACTGGCGCGCCATCATGCCGTCGAGTGCATTGAGTGCCATGCGGAGCAATAAAACGAAGGGAAATAAAACCAGTGAGATTTCTCTTGGTCCATAATAGCTCATGAGCCCCATGGCGAGAGAGAGCAAAAAAGCAAGAATTGTCAAGCTATTGGGTGTAAAGCCCCATTTTTTCAATTTCAACAATAGCGGCTGTAGTAGGGCTTGAAATTTAGGTTTGAGTTGGTAAACAGAAATCATGGTTCGTGTTTGATAAACGGATCGGCAACAGGTTTGAAAGCTATGAAATGAGTGCCAAAGTGACCCTTTTCTATGAAATGAACAACTGCTTCAGAAAAAACGTTAGGATGCGTATACATTTGGTCGTGATTCAATGGCACATAACGCAGGTCTTGATGAGTTTGTCCAAAGCAAAGAGGTTCCCAACAGTAAGGTCCGAGTTCTGCAGCTCTTTCTTGATGTTTACGCACTACTTTTGTAGCATACGTTTCGAGCAGAAGCCCCTTTTCGATCTCGGGAAATACAAGCGCAGGGTATGGGGTGTCGATGAGGTCTTGCATCACTGGCCCAAAAAGTATCCAATTGACCAACTTCATATCCTTGACCAGAATAGTAGGTGCGCGTTCTTGTAGTGTGCTGCGGTCATAGATAATTGTAGCGATATTTCGAGGCCCACCTGCGTTGATCCAAGTATTGATGGTCCAAGACCCAACGATATAACCCAATACGTGCACTTTTTCGTAGCGATCGAGGTTTTCTTTTTTCCAAAATTCATCTAGATTTTGAACCGTTGCAGCAATTGATTTTCGGGAAATGTAACGAGGTACAAATACATCGTACGGATATGCTCCAAATTCTTTCTTGATCGCTTTTAAGCTATGGTATTTTGAGCCAAAACCAGTGAGGATGACGAGGGCTTCTTTGTTTGTATCACTAATTTGCTCTAATTCTTTTGTTCCAGCATAAACCTGCTGACCAAGCCATGAAAAGAGCAAAATTGTAAAGTAAGTCATTAAGCGCATGAGACAAGTTTACGAAAGAAATTGCCTATAAAGAAATCAATTGGAGCAATTC
>Ga0102922_1000076_pt1 | contig 19600 bp, 20 predicted proteins | sample Colrivmeta1569A3_FD_81569 | JGI IMG/M metagenome (GOLD analysis project Ga0102922, IMG submission 81569) | Estuarine microbial communities from the Columbia River estuary - metaG 1569A-3 | ecosystem: Environmental > Aquatic > Marine > Intertidal zone > Estuary | place: USA: Columbia River... | reverse complement strand
TGGATCGATCTCAATACAGTCCATAGGAATGCGTTTATACTTATCAAAATTTGCAGCTAAGAGTAAATCTCCCTCACCTGCGCTACCATCGATGACGCGTGTAAAGTTTCTGTTTTTAAATTTGTCCCACATGCGTTTTGCCAATGCGGATGGTGTTGGATAGAATTGAAAATCTTGCATGGTACATCTCCAAATTATGCCGTAACACGGCGTTGAAAAACTTGGAGCGATGACAAGTGCTTTGTAGTGCTGACACATTACAAAACAGAACTAACTCTGATATTGGGTCGGATGTGCTTCGCCTATTCAAGCTCGGCGAACGCACCTAATAATTGAAGTTGGCCACTTCAATGCCGCTTAAGCGACGACTAAAGAGATTGAGCAAGGCTCATTTATGCGAGCAGCATGAATGAGATTGGAATATTTTTATAGCCTACGAAATTGAAGTGAAAGTTATATGAAACCAAAGATGATTATAAAAGCCACAAACCAAGAACTTGAAGAGTTCTCTGCGCGTGAAAAAAACGGCGAACCGAGAGCCAAGGCGCTGCTAAAAGTGGCAAAGTGGAGCCACCCAATAGGCACAAAGGTGTATTACACGAAATCTGAGCTTGAGGGTCGAGTAATACTAAAAACGGCAAGCGAGGCTTACGTGTTGGGAGATGACCATCCAGTTGTAGATCTGGAATTTATCGGTATGGTTTTGCTCGAAAAAGTAGACCTCGCTTCTTAGGCCCGAAATACAAAGGAGAATAACCACTGATTGATTACTTGATGGAATACTACTAGCTTGAAGAGCACGCAATGTGCAAATTGATGTACTGCTTGATTCCGCTAAAGCGATCTTCAAATAGTACCACAAATTATGTCCCGCATTTAAATCGCCCACCCCAAAAATGGAGTGAGCGATTTATGCTTACGCAACTTTTTTCAACTTCGGTTTTTTCATTTCCGGTGCTAGATAACCCATTCTCTCCCATGTTTCCGTATCCAAACGGATAGGAGTGCTTGTACCAGAGTCAAGATTTACAAAGCGCCCAGAATATTTCAAGCTTCCGGATCGAATTAATGTCCATAACAGATTAAAAATTTCAGCAGCCATCACCGTATTGATGACGAGACTTTGTTTTTTAAGAGCTTCCGCCATCGAACAACTTGGTTGTTCATCTTTGTCATCCAACGATGCATCCACCATTTCAGGAAATAGGTCTGCAACCGTTGGCAATCGATCATGACGTTTCATCGTGGCTTGGCTTCCTAACTCCCCAATAATCACTTGACCTGAATTCTGGCCATTGCCGCTGTCAATGTAATACGCTAACGATTTTTGTATACTCCCAATAATTGCAGCACGGGCTTTGCGGGAATCAACACACCCAATAATGATGTCTGAGTAAATTCGATCAGACTTCTTTAAGCGATTCGGAATTCCATGCCAGGAAGTTCCCCACGCCATGTTAAGTCGATTTACAAGTAACAATGCTTTATTTTGTCCAACGTCACACGGAAAAAATCCCTGACGTCCTATGTTTGACTCAGATACCGTGTCGTTATCAAATACGGTTACAGACAAACCTCCCGGATGCCCCAAAGCGAGCATAGCGAAGTGCAATTGCATTAATCGAGGAAGAAGAGCGGAACCTGTTCCGCCAGCACCCACAACTGTTATATCGATTCGTCGCGTCAGTAACTCACGATGAATCTGATGCGTGATTTTCAAAATGAACTCCTTGAATAGAAAATTGAAAGAGGCGATGTTGCCGTCGCTACTTTCAGAAAATAATTTCAAATATGCCTTTTACGCAAAGACGTAAAGACGTGGATACCTGCTCGCGATCACAATTCCCGACGACATAAGAAAATTTCACCATGTCTCTGTCATCAAAATCATCTTCAGAAGAAAAAAACGCTTTATGCGCCCCATGTGAATGACAATCGACCACCAAATGTTCGCCATCCTCGAATTGAGCTAATTGATATTTCAATCTGTCTGATGTTGCTTCCAATGATTGAGCGGGCAGTAATCGGAATGTATTACTTATCTCGTTCCACACAATGCTTGCACCAATCTCGACATTGCAATTTTTCTTTGCAAGTTGATTAAACTCTTGTAGGAGTTCCCTTGGTAGGCTTGGTAGTGTGAAGCTTGTCGATGGCTGTATTTCACCGTAGGGGACGGTCACAGCGACGTCACCGATTCTGCGAATGAACCGCCCCCATTTTCTAGTGACTTCAATGAATACGCCGTTGGACGCAACCAAAATCCTTTCGCCATATCTACTTGCTTGAACAAACTCGGAAAAAATTGGAACAGGCAAAACAGGACAAGATAATTGCAATGCGATATCGCGCTTATCCATCATTGTCTTCCGATCTGGTTCTGCAAACTTCGCATGACAGAATGCAATGTCTGATTCGAATCCACCAGAAATTTCACTGGAAATTTCTCATACTTATTGTCGAGCATTTCTTTCCAAAAGGCATATTCCCCCTTCGGGTGGGATACCTTTCGAATTTCGCCATTAACATGGGTAAATGCAGATTCGAAAAACGCATTCTCCCAAGTTGGAATAGCCGACGTTGAGAGACGATCTGGAATTTCAGCTGTCCCAGCGCATATATTTCCGTTGTCATACACATTGAAATATGGCGCATGAAATAACGGTGTATTTTTCGTTGGACGGTTATTACCTTTCATTGCGAAGATAAGCCATTCTCTGCCAACTACAACGAAGAGTAATGCTGGATGCGGCACGATAGCTGATCGCTTACCAAGTTCTTTATTATCAAAAAACACCCTTTTTTTGCATGCAGGCATCCACCAAACCAAGTGGAGTGGCGAAAAACTTAAAACAGATTCTGGAAGTAATTCTGTATTGAGAATGTACCTTTCACCTAACGATCCCATGAGAGCAAGTAGTGCCTCTTGTGTGATCGGTGTTCCAGCCATAATTTGCACATTAGGATTTGCCTTAGTTCCTGTGTTCATCACATCGTGCAAAGATGCGTAAGCGGTTTGAGATGAATAATCATCTCTCCTTGTTTCATACAACAATATGGCTTTTGTAAGCTGCGTTTGTTGCTCTCCTGATTTAATGTCGAAGTGCATTTGAATTCCTTGTTATGAAGTGTATTTAGTTGAGATCATTGAAATCAGCTTGTCCATGTGACGAACCACTGTGAAAGCCAAATCCAATTTGGAAAAATATCGACGCAGTTCATCAACACCCTTAGGCAATGATTGCAGGCCAAGAATTTCGGTAGCATCGCCAGCGTTATAAGCGTCTTCTATGACCGAATCGATGGTTTGCCATACCCTTACATCAGGCCGAAAAACGAGGTTGCATCCTCGAATAATTGAATCAGCATAAATGTCATGCATATCCGGCAGTTGAGCATTCGCTTTATCGGCTTTTGCAATAGCTCTTAGCAGCGTTATCGTTTGAAGAGCGACCTTCGCCTCGGGATCGTCAGGAAACTGTTGCACAAACTTTTTAAGTCCGGCAATCGTTTGCAATTTTCTTTTTTCCTCATTTGAAAAATAATGTATACAAAGCGAACCACCGAATATCGGAGTAATCGTCTTTGGCATATAGTTCTCAATTTCATCCGTTTCCCCAAACCGTTCGAGCAATAATTCTCTAGCATCCGACTCAGATGGATTTTCATCCCCATCCCAATGCCAGCATGCAAATTGCGCGAATACTTCATGCGGAGTACGAATATTGATGGTCCGAGATGAAGCCTTTTGAATGGCACCTAGCGCAACAGCAAATAGCCCAGGAAAGGCGATTTCCATTTCTGTCGATCGCGCTTCAAGTACGTAAGTATCTTCACTACAACCATAGATAACCAACGTATAAGGCTCATCAAATTTTCGATCTGAATCATTGAATGTTGACGCCAAATTTTGCATGCTTTGATGATCCAATAAAGCCATCTCAAAATTCAGAATTTCAAGTCCCTCAGAACGTCGATTGAACCAGGCTTGCAAACCATACCTCAGAATGTCGATAGGCGATTCCGCAGTTTCTGGTATATCGTTTGGATCAATAACTCTAGCCTTCAATAAGTTGGCGGCCAAAGAGGAATCGTCGCATTCGTGCGCCGAAATGGTTGGTGTTATTGGGATGTCTGGATGCAACTGTGGAAGTTGAAACGTCGTCATAACGGCGTTTAATTCCGCTTGAATGTTGTGCATTACTACTCCTTTAGTGTTATTCCGCATAGCGGCAAAAAAAGGAGAAACCGAAGAGGCTTTCTGGTACCTTGATAGCACGAGAAAACCCCCGAAGGGGTTGAAGCTAACGCTGTTAAAACAACGGAAGCAATTGCATTGAATTAAGTGCTAGATGCACCTGTTTGTTACGTTGATTGGAATGTGTTGATCGAAATAATTTTTTCAATTTTTGCGCACATTTTTCATTTTCTTCCGTGGAAATAAGGACATTTTTATGAGCAATTTTTCCATTCAAAATAGCCCGTACTAATTTTCGATCCATGTCATTTATCCCTTGGTTCCAACATTGCGCACAAACTTATACGAGATGCCAGTTGCAGTAACTTCACCTGCTTCAATAATTGCTGTACTGATATCAGGGTACTGCGCCGAATAAACGTCTCGCACTTCTTCAGGAGTAAAGTTTTCTCCAGGATCAGGGAGATCCACACCATTGAATGAAAACTGGCGTGCGACTTTTTGAATAGTGATAGCCATGATTGCCTCCTAAATCAAATTCAACAAGTCAGAATCGCCAATAGGCTTCTCTGGTTTTTGAACCGATGTTGTTTTTGTAGGCGCTTCTTCATCACTCTCATTTTCGTTTTCATCGTCAACTTCATCACCAACATCAAACGTAGAGGAAGGAGTTAATTTGCTAGTCTTAACCTTGCTTTTCAGCGCATTCACTGCTTTGTCCGACTGATTCTTTTTAGCTGTATCTAGAATCGCTGTTGTTGCAGCGACTTGTGATGCCAATGAGGAACGAGAAATCTCGTATTGGCAAAGCGCATCAATGAATCCATTATCAAATTCCTCTGGTGTAGCTGTGAGAACAAGCGGTTGAGTCAGTGCTATTTCTGAGCTCTTTTCAGCTGATGGAGTAACGACGACTTTCATCGTTCCATTTTCTCCTGCAAACATCTTAAGTGTTACTGGACCTGATTGAACAAGGTCATAAAATTTCTTGAACATATTTACTTCTCCGATTGAAATGTACCTGAACGGCACTTGTATTTAGTATTTGATAGATGAAGGTATGACAGCAGAAAAGTCCACGTCTTTAATTGAAAGTAATTTTTCAATCAGATCCGCTTTCTTCTCGCTGAAAAGTTTTTTGAAATCATCACCAATCGCCTTATCTAGTCCGATTTCCTTGGCGATAAATTCAATTTCGCTCTTGGTCAACAAATCCAGAAACTCTTTGTCGAGAGCCCAGTATTTTGTTAGATCAAGCTTGTGATAAGTTGCTAGCTGTCTTAGGTAACTTACGTCGATTTGCTCCATAGCTGAAGCAGCCAATAGCATTGAAAGTGTCCCCAATACTTCAGGTGTCACTTCAGAAACAAGCTTTGCATTCACGTCAAGGCTTAGCTGACTATCTTTGCCAGTCAACTTTTTAAATGCCTTGCCTAAAGCGTTACTGTCAATATGTCGCGCGCTGCCGTTGAGACAGATTGCAATTAAATATTGACTCGATAGTGCTGGTGATTGCATGATTTCTTTTTTCATCGCGTTCCGCCACACTTTCTCTCGGTACGCTTTGATGCGATCACTTTCAGCAACTGATACTACGTCCACTTTCTTTACTTCAGCTATTGGCTTGGCAGTACTGCTTTCTACCGTAGCGACGCTTTCGATGCTTTGCTTTTCAGCTGTAATACGCGCAGCTACTTTGTTCGCATTGCACCCAGGATCAAAACAGCGATTTTTATAAACTTTTCCCATTGCTTGCGGCAAAGCGGATATGGCAGCGCCGAAATTCGCACATGATCGACATGCAGTCGCTTGGGCTTCTCCAACACCACCTTCGCCATCAGCTTCCAATTTGACGAGTGTCGAATTGTCCCCTGCACGAATAATACGTATGACTGGGTATTCCTCTTTTAGACTATCGGCTAACAATGCCAACGCATTATCAGTTTTAGCCTTAAAGCAAGATGGATTGGTGCAAGAACCTTCCGTAATACATTCTGCAAACATGGAAGTTTGAACAGATGAATTGTGTTGGCATCCCGTGCAATCTTTTTTATCGAATATTGCAGCTTCTAATTTGGATGCAGCTTGTTCGATAATATTTTTTAACTCGGCGACTGACTTCTTTTCACTGATGATGATCGGCAAAATCTTATCTTGCGATGTTTGCGCTAATGCAGCCAAAAGTTCAGCGTGACCAAGTAAAATCTCTCTCTTGTTTAACGCTGTTCTAACTGTCGTTGAACAATTCATTAACGCCAGTCTTTTATCAAGTGTTGTTCGAGACCAACCTAAACAGAGTGCTGCTTCATCTCTGTCGCCGTTTAATCTCCCAACAATTTCAGATGCTGCTACAGCCTCTTCTGTAGGAGACATATTTGATCGTTGAATATTTTCAACTAAGGCTGCTTCGCTTGCTTCTGCATCTGTCATTTCTCTAATCAGAGCAGGTATTTCATAATCCTGACCGAATGCCATAAGCGCGGCACGATATCTTCGTTCACCCGCAACGAGTTCATAATCATTTCCGTGAGGACGCACCAAAATAGGCTGCAGAATTCCTTGAGCTTTTACTGAGGCCAACAAGCTTTCCATGTCGTTCTCATTAAATTCTGTACGAGGATTTTTTCCTTTGATTATTCGCGATAAAGGAATAGTTGATTGCACTTGATTCTCCATGTGATGCCGTATGACGGCGGTTAAAAATGGAGTAGCGCGTGGGCTTTCTAATACCGATCATAAGCATTAGAAAACCCCTTGTGACAGGGGTTTAGGTTAACAGCGAACGAGTTGATACACCCTAAGATGCGTTGACCAGTTGCGCAGTGATATAGGCTTTCGCCGTACCTTCCGGACTTTTGGAAAGCTCTGTGAACTCTTCTTCGATTTTGGTTAAAAGAGATTCGTTTCTTGTGAAGCCTTTTCCATATTTCATGGTTGCATAAGCCTGTAATTCGCTCGACGCAATTCCCAAAGCATTAGTGGAGATCGAAATCGAAATCATTTTTTTCGCGCATACATCGCCAAGTTTTCTCAGGTCAGTAATTTGCTTAATTCCCTCTTGAATTTTTTCAGGCATATTTTCCCATCCTGAACCTAATTTCAAATCAAAATATTTTGCGCAGGTATCATCATCAATACCTAAGTTGTCAATCAAGGCCGCAAGAGCGACGAATACATCATCATTGGTGTTCTCTTGAGATTCTTGTTTGTCATCCCCTTTGCTAGCATTCTGACTAGGTTCTCCATGTTGAATTTGAACTTCTTGCGGAGTAGGTAATGCTAGTGCCTCTGGCATTCCTTTTGGGGCCGCAAGCCATGCCACTGGCGATACGTGGTTTTGAAGTTGTGGAGACATCCCACTTGTTAAAAGTTCTCCCATGTCTATATCGGCCTGCAATTTAGGCACCCACTGCATACCGATTTTCTTCTGCCCTGATTCATCAAAGTACGTTCTCTGTTCTTGTACTTTTGTGATGTAAAACAGAAATGCTCCTGGCTTTTTTGGATTGGCGCGAGGTATACCACCGAAGGCATCCCTTATTCTTTCCAAATCTGCCCAAATATTTTCTGCTGCATACTCAGAACTAGTTTCCAACCCCATCAATCCAGTTGTTGGAATTTTTGGGATGTAAAACTGAAGCCTTCCCCTAAATTTGCATTGACCCTGCAAAAACTCGGGACATATCTCAGGCTCACATTTTCCCCGCACAACTTTTTCACGTCTTGGCGGACGTTTAATTCGTTGCGCTTTTTGTGTTGCAAGCATTTCTTGCGTCACTGCTGGAAGAAATCGACAGTAACGTTGACCATCTTCCCCATAGTGCGACTCATATCCTGGATCACCACCATATCGCCTGAATTCATTCGGATATACTTTATTCAGGTCGTCTGAATGAAAGACCACAGGAAAGCGATACAGCCTTTTTTCAGTATCGCCCTGACGAATTTCTCCGTATGTTTCTACGATTAAATTTGCAATTTCTGGCATACCAAAATCGGAAGCTGCAACGTTAAAGTATGGTGTGTTTCGTGGATACATGGGATTATTCATCCCCAATTTTTCCTTTATTTGTTTTTCAATTTCACTAAATTTCATGCGTTGTGCAACGCCTTGGTCGTATAGCGCGACTGCACGAGAATCATTTTTGGCAGCGTTAGTTAATACCTTGATCCCCGAACGAATTTTGCCGCCCAGTTTTTGAATTTGATCGCCCTGTGCAGAGCGTTGTGAAAGAATTGACATCCTCATGTGAAATATCCTCAGCCGACATTCGTCGATAGGTTGTAGTTACAGGCAACATGCCTATAAATTTTCATCTCATGCCTTATGCAAGGCGGATAAAAATGATGTGCGATGGAGAGCACTGATATGCGATGCATATCGGTGTCTATTTGAAGTTGCAATTTGGCGTGAAGTTTTCTCATACTGATGTATGAGAAAACCCCTAGAGGGTTTTCCAGCTAATGAGCTAGCTTAAATCGTTTCCAATAAATCGACAATGGATCGCTTCAGACTTGCACCTGATCCAAACCAAGCGCTATTTAAACGATTGTCATTCGATGATGCGCGAATATGAAAATCCGCATACTCGGTAACCGCATTCACTAATCCCCAGCCTGTTCCAGCAACACCCTTTATTTTCGAGCCTTTTCCTGCACCCTCGAATAATTGCATTACCGTTTTGAAGCCTTTAGATTCTTGAACAACACCACGCGTACAATTTTGAGAGAAGAGAGCAGAAATAACATCTTCTGCCTTTGAATGAGAAATGGATTTTTCAGAGAAGGACTGCATTTTCTCCATAAAATCATTGAAAACAATTTTCGCATTCAACCCTAATGATCCTTTTACTGACAAAGGATCAAACATGGTGTTGTGCCGAACTTTGATTTTCATCGCATGAGACCCAGCAGATAAACTCATCGTCAGGGTGTTATTACAAACCACTCTCACAGATGTAAATTCTGCAGTTGTGGCCAAACCACCGTCACAGCTTGTCACCAGCAAAAGGTAAGTTTTCAGCGGATCGTTATCTACAACTTCACCGTCAAATCCCGTTCTTGCCAGCGCCCAAATGCGCTTACCACCTTTCAGTGTTCCAGCAGTTTCAATTTGAAATCCATCATCTGCAACAAGGTCTTTAAAAAATTCAAGGACTGCACCCGGTTGAACAATGTGATAGCGGTTTGAAACGATGGAAAGTGGTGCGTTCGTATCATTTCGATACAACACTTCGCTTTCATTAATTGTGTGCATTTCGCCGTTCATGAACTGAACTTTAGAACGCATGATTTCCCAGTTTAAACCTGCTGCTTGTCTCCATTCTTCGATACCTGCGTTTGGATTCAAGTTTTGTCCAAGGCCATGCCAAGGTGTTGCGCCAACGTAGGCCATTTCAGCGAGACCAGATCTGTTAATTGTAAGTTCGTGTGCCATTATGATTTTTTCCTCAGAGAGAGATATTTTATTGAGTGGTGTTACATCAAATCCAAATGGACAGAAACTAGCTTGCCATTGGGAAGGATGATTGTTGGGTAATTTTCAGCGATAGCAGCTTCAAATACCATATTTGCTTTTGCCTCTGAAATGGACTCTTTTTTCCGACTTTCCATTTCTGTTATTTGCGGTTGATAAGGCCATATCTTTGTTTTTTCAAGAAGGTACTTTGTGTGATTCCCGTCAATGCGCTCACTGAGTAATCTAATTTCCGATTCCCCAGTCTTAGCGCGTGCGATTCTCACCGATACGCGCGTCACATTTCCAACTGATAACTTCTTCCCATCAGAAAGTACCTCAACGTTACGTTGAGATCGCATTTCTGGAGACGATATATCAAATGGAGGTTCTTCAGGATTGAAAAATTCTTTAGTCCCATAGTCCTCTAAACGAACCAAATTTTCCGAATACGAATACATTTAATTTCCTTTTTAGTGGTTGAGTTTTTTCATGATTGATTCCGGCGTACAGATTGCACGAATGAGTCGAACCAAAACGGTTCGTCGTTTATGCGACTGAGGAGTTTCGAGACAAAAATCGATCAAATTATGCGAACCATCAGTGATGATTAATCCAAAAATAAAAGGCTTTCCAGATTTTTTTATGATGGTTTGAAATTGATAGATTCGACATTGCGAATATCGAAATAAATCAATATTTTTTTTGAAAGTTGCGCTTATAAAATTTCCATAAGCAAACATACTTAAAGCATCTATTAAATCAACCCGCTGTAATACACCAGGCTCATATTTCATGTTTAGGTCATCTGAAGTACAAATAGAAGGCCTGATGAATTTTGTTATTTGCTCTGGAGTGTCAACGTCGCCAATCGTTATATGTGAAAGCGACTTTTCAAAAGTTTTATGCCCAGTTTGAGGACATTGTAGTGTGCGAAGACTCATGCCAACTCCTTGCCGCAGGGCGGCTGTTAAAAAGTGGCTAGGTCATGGATGTGACCTCTTTCGTACTTAGCACGAAAGAAGTGGTGTTGATATCTGTGGACATTTTGTTCACAGATTTCTTGGTGAATAATTGCGTAGGGGGATGCCGCTAAAGCGACAATTTGATATTAACTGAATTTAAAAAATTTTGTCAACAAAAAGGAATAAAAATTTTAGCTATTACCCCCCCTTATAGCAAAAATCCTCTCCGTTAGGGTGAGGATGTCAAAATTAGGACTATTTCTCAAGCACGATGAAAATCAGCTATTAAGATAAAAAGCATGAAAACATCTAATTCAAAATCAATTGTGTGCTCTAGCTTAATGCCAGAAATGGGTGCTTTTGAAGATTGGCACGCTTTATTTCTAACGCCCTCCGAGTACATTGATTTATCAAATTTAGTCACATCATTTAACGATATCGATTTCAACCGAAAACAAGTTTTGATTAAAGCGAAGATCGTTTCGCTATCAAAGTACAACAGAAAGCGCGAACCCACAACAAGTCCCTATCCTGCGATCCTTGTAGTAGGACTATCAGATGGAGTGAATATCTTGGAGTGCGATATTTTCCGCCCATCTGATTGGAAAATGTTGGAGGTTGGAGATTCCATCACCCTACTTGCACATCTCAAACATAACTCTTACAGAGGATGGTATTTAACATCACCACAACGCGAAAAATATTCACAAACTCCTCGCGTTGATTATCTTGGCATTGCTGGAAAAATTTCTGGCTCGATGATAAAAGAAGCAGCGCAATTGGCTACAGTCAGTCCAAACAATCTTGTACGTGCTGCCATATGGCTGGAAAGGGAACGTCCAATGCTTGCTCGGATCATCGATAGATTCTGGGGAAGCATACCCAACTTATTACACAACCTGCACTGTCCAACAAGTGTGAATGAAGGTGTAGAAGCACTCTCTTTTGTCAAGCGATTATGCATCGCTGAAGTGAAGTTCAACGCCAAGCTTCATATTAAGTGCATCCAGAATATTGAACCGTTGGCTAGCTTACGCAGCGAGATTTGGGAAGCAATTAAGACGCAAGCAGAAACACCCAGCACCGGCCAATTAGAAGCATTGAAATCCGCTGTGCCAGCACTTTCTTCAAATAAGCCTGCGCGGGTATTGCTTAATGGAGATGTTGGATCTGGCAAGACATTCGTCTTTCTTTGTATAGTCGCTGGTTTTGCGAGGCTTGGTAAGCGATGCGCGATTATGGCGCCAAATGAAAACGTTGCTAATCAAATTTATCGCGCAACAATTAATAGATTTCCCAACTTATCCTGCAAATACGTCACTGGCAATTCGAAATCAGACACAAATGATGCTTTAATTTGGGTTGGCACAACTGCCCTAATTTTTGCAAAAGATCGACCAACATTTGATTTAGTTGTTGTCGATGAACAGCATAAATTTTCGAGAGAGCAGCGGGAATCTCTTTTGTCGCCACATTCACATTTAATTGAAGCGACAGCTACACCAATACCTCGGTCATTGGCGCAAGCATTGTTTTCAGGATGTACTTTGGCAGTCATTCCTACACCACCGCTTAAGCGTAACTTGCGATCGCACCTAATCGATGACAGCCAACGAAATTTAGTTTCACATTTGCATAAGCGAGCCATTTCTGCAGGCCAGCGCGTTATATATTTATATGCAGCGGTCAAGGACGGTAAAACCAATCTTCGTGCAGCCAAAGCCGCATACAAGACCATGTCAGAGGCTTTTCCAAACAAGGTATCAATAGTTCACGGTCAAATGGATAGTAATACTGACCCATCACTCGAATTAGAAGCATTTAAATCAGGCGAAAAACCAATTTTGATTGCCTCAACTGCAGTTGAGGTGGGCATAGATATTCCTGATGTTCGTCTGATGGTAGTGAGCGATCCTGACCGGTTTGGCATTGCACAATTACACCAGATTAGAGGTAGGTTAGCGCGTAATGGAGGTGATGCTGATTTTGTGATGCATACAAAAAAAACTTTGCCAAAAGATGCTCTTATTCGGTTAAATGCAGTAAAAAATATTCATGATGGCTTCGCTCTCGCTAAAAAAGATTTGGAAATACGTGGTTTTGGCGAAGTTGCTGGCGATGCGCAATCTGGCGCGACCAACACTACATTCAAACTTTGCAAAATAAGCGCGGCCGATTTTCTAAAATAAAATATCTTGATTTAGAAATCGACTTTTAAAGTGAAAAATATGAATGAAATTGACTTGGCTGCTCTTGGTGAGCCCTCAACAAAAAAATTAATCCAATCTTTGTACAAAGCTCTCGATGGTCATTCAACCACTGCAGCAATTTCAGCTTACTTTGAAAAAAATGGTCAAAGTCCATCCCACTCTTATTGCAAAGCGATAAATGTTGAATTGAAGAAGATTAGAAAAGCCGCACTTATTAATTTGATTAATGAACTGCGTTTGATTCTTCCAGTTAATCCAGAAAAAAAATTGATCTCTTCCAAAGCCAAAGAACTGGGTGTTACGCTTCTGCGCCAAGAATTAGATAATTTATATTCCAAACTTAAAGATTTTCCTGAGTTGTGGGAAAAGGGAGGTTACGAAAATTTAAGAATAGCCTTTCCAGCCTCGGATCTCTCAATATTAAAAATGTTCATGAAGATTTCAGGTGAGCCAAAAAATAGCATCTTAAAGCTTGCACTAAGAACCCTGCTAATCGCTTCTGGAAGAAGGCAAATTGATATGATGGAAGCATTTAAGTCAGCCAAGGAATTGTCTGAGCGCGAAAAAAACCAGTACATTCAATTGCTCTCTGTCTTTAATCTTCGCAAAATTGACAGTCAACCTGCTCTAAAAGATAAAGAAAAAAAATGAAGCGCAGGCTAATCACAATCCCAAAAGTGGTTAGATTCTCAAATGCCAAATTCAATTTCTATCTTATTTTTTCAGTGTTTTGAGAATTAATCTTTGGCATCTTCGCTCAAACTCAACAATTCAAATTAATAATATGAGGACACTTATGCAGCAGATAACATCAAACTATAAAATTGAGCAAAAAGTCCGTGAGAGTATTAAAAAACTAGACGAAACGCACTGGCTTCGTATGTTAGTTTTTTGGGGGCCCGGTGCAATTCTAACCAAACTCGCAACGGAGTTTGATGCACCCGCCCAACTAAAGCTCGTGAGCATGGCAATATTTGGATTTGGCATTTTGTTGTACGCATCATGGAAGTTAATTATGAAAAAAATAATCCACCAAAATGACGAAGAAGATACTGAAGTAGAAATAGATACGGAGGTGACAAACAACACTGATACAGCATCCCAACCGTTAAATTCTGTTCACGTAAAATTAATGAACGAACTAATTTTTATGTGCAACGGCGACGCTCAAAATGCTATCGAAAGCATTTCTTTAGAAGCGCAGCTTAATCCACAGTCTACTTATCTCACTGCAATAGAAGTTGCACATCGCCGAAAAGCTCTTAGTCATCCGCTAGAAAAAAATTAGGTACCCGTCTGCAAATTTGATGTTGTAGTCCAAACTGTAAATACCATTCCCAAAATCATCGCAACAAGCAGTGAACTTGTTAAAGGAATTGGCGCCAGAGGCAAGAAGCAAAGAAGGCCAAGCATCAACATCAAAGTTTGCATACTCGTATAAAAATAAATTCTGTTGTTGCTTTCGAAAGTATATTTTTTACGCGCTCTAACAGCAAATCCATCAATACAAGCAGGGATACATAAAGCAACAACTGGAATAAAAAATACTATCCAAAGCGCATAAAATCGCCATACAGCACGATAAATAATCATCCATACTCCTCTTATCCATCGAGGAGCAAAATTGCTTATAACGCCCTCCTCCCCACTTGATTTATTTGAAAAAAATTCCTCCGATTGACTCATCAATCCACTAGAAATAAATAAATCAAAAAATGTTTTGTTTGTCTTATCTGTCAGTTCTTGCAAATTAACATTCAAGTTTTCAACCATTTTTATTTCCTCTTCAGTTACTCGCTGATTTGGAGAAAACATAGGTAAAAAAATGCATGTCATCAGTGGCAAAAATAAGGCCAAGAAAACAAAGCTTCTAAAAAAGGTATTTTTAATATTCGCAGGGTGAATAGCCATAAGATTGATCGATATTTATGTTACCGCTGACATGTTCCCGCCCTAAAGGACAAAAGTTCAAAATCAATTTAAAGAGCACCCAAACGTTGACGTCCTCCCCCTAAACGAAGAGGATTTACGCGCTGCCTGATAAAACACTTGCGCTATGCTCAAATGGCCACAATGGTTTTGCTTTTTCATCGAACGTATTCAGCAATTCGGCAAGAGAATCTTTATCTAGCATGCTCAATGGAATAATTTTGACCATCATGAAAGCAAATGCAATACTTTCTGGGACATTGGATTCTGCACGGGTCGTTGATATATTTAAATTTTGATATTTTGCGATAAAATCTGCAGCACTACAGACAAATGGGTGCCAAAGAATATCTCCCGATGACGTTTCCACCACCATACGTTGAGAAAAAACCTCAACAGCACTATTGATAATCGATTTGACGAATCGACCTATAGCCACACTATCGTTGCCGTTAGCATGTTGTTCCTCTTGAAAACTACGTATCGCATCTTTCAATCCTGCCTCCAGTAATGAATTTCCATTCGAGGCCTTTGAGAAGGGTCCAACATATCCCGCAAATTTCGTAGCAAGTAGTTCCAAGATTGGATGAGTAATCCAAATCAATTTTGTTTGTGTCAGTAGCCCTAGCTTCTTAATTGCGTCAGCCAAAATTTGCTTGTCATTCATGATCATCTTCGTTGTTAATGGTTAGCTACAAGGTTGATTGGGTGGGTATTTTTAATTGTTGATGATAGATAGGCGACCCTTATACAAAGTACTTCCTGCCAAAAATGCGAAATACTGAAGACCGGGCAATCTGGTGAGTAAGTCTGGTGATACAAGGGGTATTTCTATATCTGATTTTTGATAACCAGAAGAACCGTTAAATTCAGTGAATATCGATGAAGAATTCGATCCAGTTGAAAATGACTGACTAATATTTTTCGCAGATGTTTTACCAAACGAATCAGCAATCCATCGCGCCATATCAGTATCTTTAACGCGCAAACAAATGACGTTATTCAGATTTCCCAATGCTTGTTTTGTGCGCGCCGTAGAACCAAACACCGCATCAAAATCGGCGATTGTTTGCGTAGCGATGAATGCCTTAATGCCAGCGCCGCCACCCTTGTTCAAAATTTGGATCGTCTGTTCGTTGACAACTTCGGCAGCCTCATCAACCAGTAAATACACACTTTTTTCTTTTCCGTAGTTGTACATTGCGCCGACAGACGAAGCAAAATCAGCTAGCAAAATTGATCCTATGGCCGAACCAATTATTTTATTGGAGAGAGAATTAAGCCCCACGTAGAGCACGGCACCCTCTTCAATAATTTGTGAAGTCGTATATATGGGACGCTTGTCCGATAAATCCAAAGGATCAGGAGATAACATTGCACCAAGCTCATTAGATCCAAGCATTTCTAATATTGGTTCCAGAACTTGAATCATTTTTGAATAATGTTCTTTAGAGTGATTCACCATTGCAATCAATGAATCAATTGCCTCATCTCGGATGTTCATCGTCAAATACTTGCCGATCATTTGTTCTAATCGCTCAGACTTGATCGGAGATACCTTACCTCGCGCTGGCTGCGTTCCAAATGATTGCAAATTTTGATCCCACTTAGCGCCTTCAATACTGACGAGCCGTTTTGCAATCAATCGCTCTAATAGAGGCTCAATACCTTGCTGGACATACTCTTTAGCCACTTTGATATTCGGCATCGATCCATCAGCCACTTGCGCACGCATGATCCGAAACAAGGTCTTCCATGCAAATGCAGCAAAAGAACCATCGGCATCAATTAATTGACCGATTCGCGTAGCAGGCTCATCAACATTATTCCAATTTCCCAGTGGATTGATTCTGATTGATTTTGACGGGTGCGCAGGATGAAAGAATAGGAATTTTCTACCCGCTTTTTCACACTCAGTTCTCATTCTATTTTCTAAATCTTTATCCCCCTTTGGATCAAGCACAATGAGAACATCTTTATTGTGAATAATCTGCGTAGTTAATTGGATATATAGCTTTGTTTTCCCAGCACGGGTGGTACCAACAACTAAGGTGTGACCATGAAGCGCGTCGATTGGCAATCGAAGTTCATGTTCGTCTTCTACACCGATACCATGTATCCAGGGGACTCCAATTGCATCCCCCTTTAGGGGTACGGAATTTTTCGGTCTGATGGCGCGCATAACCGATTCAGGTAACCACGCCGGTGGAGCCTTGATGTCGCGAGGGTTCCTATACATTATTTGACGAGCAATCTCAGCATGCTGCTGGGTCCATTTAAATCCCTTGCCAATCCATAAGCCACCTTTAGCAAAATGCTTCTTAGAAGTGGCGATAGCTTCATCACTCGAAATGTTCTCTGCGAGAAGTGATGACAGTGAAGCGCGGAACCGATATAAATCCACTGTTTGGTAAGCCCTATAGCACGAAAGAGCGAGTGCACCCATGCTGAATAAAGGCCACAACGGAGGTTGTAATGCGCACATAGATAAAGCAGATGCACCCCAAGCTATTGAAGATTTTGATTCATGCTCAGGTCGAAACATGTCTTGATAACTGTGGCGCATTTATTCCACTCCAAGCAAAAATGGCTTGAGTCCCATATTTAAAATTTGAGCCCTACCGTCAGCCGATCGTCCAACAATTAGCTCGGCAGCTTGCAATAGCTGCTGTACCTTTGGGCCACTCAATCCAAATTTACCCAACAGTGTAATTGGCACCTCAATGCCAGATTCAGTTACCTTCACGTGTTCTTTTATCGATGGAAAATTTTCATGGTTACATAGACCGTTGAACCATTCCTTTAACGCTGGATGTGCTTTTTCTAAAAGTCTATTTGCCGATTCCAAATCGTAGATAGGCGAAGGCATATCAGCGGCATTAGGGGCAGAAGTAGCACCGTTCAGAATTTCACCGGTACTTGTGTCAACGTTGATTTCTTTTTGTTCTTCATGCTCTTGAAAATAATGGCCCATCAATGCAGTTGACTCTCTGTAGCGTTTCTGCTCTTCCTGTTGATGATGTTCAATTACTTTCTTTATCGAGAGTCGCACTACCCTAGATAAAGTAGATTCGATTCCATTAGCAGGTTCTTGCGGCGATATTGATCCGAACAACATCAAAGCAACTCTAAGATCGAAATCGCGCAACAATCCATTAGGTATAAATTTAGCGCCAATGGCTGCACACTCAGAAGAAGTTAAACTATTCTTTTTTCTCCAAGAGAAATCTGCGTTTGGATTTTGTTCCAGCCAATTCATCAGAGACATTGATGACAATAACGGGTGATACTCTGCGTCACCCTCTTTAGAGGTGATTAAAGCATTTTGAGAAAGCATCACCACTGCAGACGCCAGGGCCGTTAAAAATGCAATGAATCTACATTGCGGTTCAAGATTGCGCCTTTCTTCCGATAAAATCTCAGGAAAGAATACTTGTGCATGTGCAAAGCGTAACGTCACCATGCTTGCAACGAGGCCAAACTGAAATGCGCCATTTTCATCTTTGTAGACGGTTGGCGATAATGGAAGCTGTTGCGAAAATTCACAAAATGTCTTCAGCATCGGCAAATAAAACCGATTGAATACTTGATCGGAAACACCAGCAGCAGTTTTGATTTCATCAATACGCTGATGTTCGCAGTTCATCATTGCTTTAACAGTAATTGGGAACATGAAATTTGGGCTCATTTCTATATTATGCTCATGAGCTTTATCATTCCATTTTTGAAAAATGCTTAAATATTGACGCTATTTGAGCAAGTCAATATTAAAAGGACTATCTTCCTCGATCAAAGTCCTGAAAGGTTGGTTTACTTGCAGCAATCCTGTTGAACTATTGATACTTACTTAATTTGGTATGTGCAAACCAATAATATTGGACTACTATTAAGTACAAAGTTAAACATAATGTTTTGCGAAATTTTCTGTAAGAATTTGAATTAACTATATTTTTTTGTAAAATCCCCGTTTTTTATCAGTATTTTGCGTCGAATTTTTTGTCTTTTATCTGATGGGTACGTAAAACCTTACCTTAACGACGATGGAAAGATGCCAACGAGGACAGCAATGCAATTACCTTTATTCAAAAAAACTAGCTTTTCAGTTTTCTTTGATTTCGAAAATGAACCGCTTTACTGGCGAACAGGCTTACAACTTTTTCATGGGATTTCACTGTTCTATTTGATTGCATTTTCAGGTTTACTTGCATATGGATTCGTTTGGGATGTTGTTTTGCAGCAACCATATGAAAGTTATCGAGTACGGTTACTTTTCATTGGCTTTCTTGCATTTTGTGCATATTGCAGATATGCATCTGGTATACCCAGAGTGTTGAAAGGGATTGCTTATTATTCACAGATTCTTTCAATCCCAGTGTTTTTTTTCTCAATGTATGCATTAAATGGTGCCGATAACTTTGCATGGGCCGGGTCATGTTTATGCGGAACATACATATTATACGGAGCATGTAAATGGCAAACAGCATCTCTTTTTCTATTTTTAGGAATTCTCATCGCGGCAGGGATAACCTATTTTGGATTTGACGCAAATTTGCTGTCACTTGAAAAGGGACACCTTGTATTTTTTTCAGTTTTTTGTTTTGCTGTAGTGACGGGTATAGATATGGCGCAAAATCGAGACTATCACATGTACGCACAAACCAAAGGAGCGACGAGGGCGCTGTCAGTATTGGCGCACGAGGTGCGCAGCCCCTTGCTAGCACTATCAAATGGGCTAGATTCCGTGCAAGATGTCCTATGCGATACCTCGCCAAACTGTCCAGAAATCGAAATTGTAAATAGACTTCAAAGGCGAATTCGGGACGTGCAAAATGGTTTGAACTTC
>Ga0102922_1000067_pt1 | contig 20443 bp, 26 predicted proteins | sample Colrivmeta1569A3_FD_81569 | JGI IMG/M metagenome (GOLD analysis project Ga0102922, IMG submission 81569) | Estuarine microbial communities from the Columbia River estuary - metaG 1569A-3 | ecosystem: Environmental > Aquatic > Marine > Intertidal zone > Estuary | place: USA: Columbia River... | reverse complement strand
CAGAAGTATTATCTATATTATTAAGTCCAATATCAAAATGTGTTAAAACAATATCTGATGATAGTGATTTATTGTTAACAGTTGTTCTTTTATCAACTTTTAGATCTAGAGCAGATTGTGTTAGAATTGATACAGGTTTATTTAAATCAGAAGTATTATCAACATTATTTAATCCAATATCATTTTTATTTAATACTATATTTGATTCAAGTCTATATCCATTAATAGTTGTTGATATGTTAGCTTTAGTCATTTGTAATGTATTAATTCTATTCATTTCAACAATATCTTCTTCATTATTAGTTATTAATCCATTTGTCAATGAAATAACTGTATTTTTTACAGTTGTTAAATTAGTTTCTAATAATTGAATTTTTTTAGCAAATCCAGTAACACAATTAGTTATATCTGTAGTATTAACACAGCTTTGACAGCTATTATCATTCATATTATCTGGTATATCATTTGTAATATTTGTAAAAAATAGTGAATTAGTTAAAAGTGTTTTAATTGCACTAGCACTTAATTTATATAGAGTCATTCTGACATTTCCATGAATAATTTTTTCACCATTAATAAATATATTATTAGAATTATCTCTAGTGATTGTAAAAATATTTGAAAATTCTTGAACATTTTGTAATGAGGTATCTTGATATTTATATAAAATTAATTCAATTGTATCTATTAAAGTATTAATATTTGTTATTGTTGATGTTATTTGATTTGTAAAAACATGGATATCATTAAAATCTAAACATACAGAAACTTTTTTAAAATAAAGATATAACATTCTGTCCCATAGATTTTTAGTTCTATTATATTGTAAATTAAATATATTTCTATAAAAATAAACTCTATATTTATATCCAATATCAGCTTTATATGAATTATTTTGTATTAATAACATATAAGATAACAAATTAACTGTAAAAGGCATTTTATTATATATATTATAAGATCTACATATATCATTTAAAGTCTGTTTAGATAAAATTCTAGTCGTTGATGCCATAATAAAATTAAAAGAATGTATTTACAATAATTTTATGAGAGAGTCTCAAAAAATATTTAATCAAATATTTAAAAAATTTAATATAATTGAAAGAGAAAATATTGTAAAATTAATTATATATATAGAACTTTTACTTGAACATGGTACAATACAACAAGAAGAAAGTTATAAAAATATATTAATATTTTATAAAATGTTAATGGAATCAGTAAATCAATGCGCTTTTACATCAAATATTATTATTTCAATAAATAATATATTAAATAATGAAGCAGTATATATACATTATTCAGAGTTAACTGTAAATTCTTCAGCATTATTAGAAAAAATTATTAAGATATTATTATCTGGTAAATTTGAATTACCATATATTATAGATTTAGGTATAAATATTGGAATAAATAATGATAATAAATATATTATAAATGGAATAGTTGCTAATACAATTAAAGAAGGATTATGGTTATTAGCTGCATCAACTGTAAGATCATTTTTAAATATAGATTCAGATAGAATATATGGTTATACATACATATATTAATTTTGTTGTAAAATAATTTTATCAGTTAATGAATTATTTATTTGAAATACAATTACTTTTCCATATATATCAATAATTTTATTATTTTGTACAGTAAATATATTGGTATCATAATATTTTGTTGTATCTATAATTTTATTAATAATTAATTTTTGTATATCATCATTTGGACAAATAATTGTATCTCTCATTGTCATACAAACAATTAAAGCTAAGTTAATAGTATTTAAATAGTTAGATTTATTATCAAATGGAATATAAAATGATTTTATTTCTGATAATTTAATAATAAACATGTATATAAATAATAAAATATTAATTTTAACTTTATCTTCTTGTTCAGATAAATTAAGATATTCATCTGAAATAACAGAACTTTCGTAATAAAAATTAGCTATATTTGTTAATATTCTTTCAATTGACAATTTATTGTATGTATCAACTTTTAATTGTTGAATAAAAAAATTATATCCAAATTTAAAAAACATTCTATCAACTACTAATACAATAATTTTTTGTAAAATTACATTTTTATTTAATGAAACATTTGTTGTACAAACAATAACTTGTTCAAATAAATTTAAAATATTATGCATTTTTTCTCTAATTCTTTTGTATTCAGATATTTTATGTAAAAGATTTAATAAAATATTTATAAAATCATACATTAAATCTCTTGTTTGTTGAATAACAACTGCAATATTTGAAATCATTTTATATAATTTATCACTAATTAAAGTTTTTGGTAATTTATATTGTTTATTGAGTAAATTTTCTTGTTCACATCCTTGTCCAAAATTATTATAAATAATATCATCATTAATTTCTAGAAATGGATATTGTTTTTCAAGATTTAATAAAGCATTTTGAATATTAATTATATCAGGTGATGTACTTTTAAATAAGTCAGTTTTTATAGTTTGCATACACGATGAGAGTGAATTTTGTAAACAGTTAAATTCAGATAAAGGTGGTACATTATTTACTGTAAATATCATATTTTTTAGTTTACTCATTATAGTTGATAAATTATTTCCATTAAAATCAAGAACAATTTTCTTTTTATCATCAAATAATATATAAATTGGATTTTCATATTTATTTGTCCAATTAATTACTTGTAATTTATTTTGAAGATCAATTCTTGTATTTCCCATTATATCAAATATGTCACAAACTGTATGAACATTAAATTCAAATTCATCTTTATATAATTGTATTAATTCTTTAGTATAAGTATCAATATCATTTAAACATTGTTGTAGTATATTATAATCATATTTTTCATATTGATCAATATTAAAAATATTTAAAAATTTAGTTATTATTGTCTCAATATCATCTTCATTTACATATTTAAAATATTCATTATTTAGTGTTTTGTTAAAAACACCTATAATTTTATCAAGACATTCATTATATTTATTTGATTGTTCAACCACATTTAATTTACATTCTATTTCATTATTTTCATTAGCAATTAAACTAAGTGAAGTAGTTGTTGGTCTTATCATAAGATTATTCTATTTATTTTTCATTATAAAACGTTAATGAAGAATGCATTAATTCTGTTATTAATTCATCATCGGTTAAATCTATTATATTTGAATAATATTCTAAAAAATTTTTATAAGTATAATTTTTAAAAATTTTTGATAATAATTTAATAATATTAAATGATCCTAAAGTATATTCTGGAAATGACTGTAAACTAAAATATGGAGTGTCTTTAAATTTAACATCAATTTTATTATTATCTAATTTATTAATATATATTAAACTATTTTCTAATGATTTTTTTAAATATATGATATTATCTTTAATATTCATAAATGTTATATTAAATATAGCATCATCATGTAAATTTATATTTGATAAAATAATATTAATATTATTTATAAAATAATGTAATGAAAAAAAAGAATTAATTATATCAAATTTATAATCTTTTAGTATATCTAATTTATTATTAATATCTTTTGATGATAAATCAATTAAAAATAAAGTTACATTATAATTATTAATTCTTTTTTTTGCTTCTTTAAGTTGATTTTCATCAGAATCTATACCAATAATATTATCTATATTTAAAATTTTCCATTTATGTATATCATTAGCTCTTCCTATTCCAAGATCTAATAAACAAATCTTACGTGATTTATCAAACATTCTTAATTTATTTATTGATTCTTGAATTAATTGAAATTTAATTTCATTATGTTTTTTTCTAATTTGTTCCATAACATATATAATTAAACAACATTTGTATTATTTACTACAAAAGAGACATAATCACTTAATACATACCAATTTCTAGTTAGTAAATGAAAATTTTTATATTTACTTAATACTAAATTAACAACTACTAAAGATAAAAGACAAAATCCAATTAATGCAAATAAGTGATGTACAATTTTATAAATATAATAAAACGGACCTTTATTTTTTTCTTCTTGATCTGTCATAATATATATATATATATAAAAAAAAAATAATTTTATAATTATGCAACAAGCTCAATTAATTACATTAAGTAAAACGCAAGAGTTTTTTAACTACAAAGCTGAATCTTTTACATATACGCAAAATTTTGAAAGAGAATTAGCATATGGAATTTCGACAGAACGTTATATGATTCAACAAGCAGTTGGTGTTGGTAAACCATTTTCGTTTGAATTAAAGTCAAAACAGATGGATTACATTGCTAAAGTGTATCTTGAAATTCAACTTCCTCAAGTTCGTGTGCCAGTTGAATCAAATACATCATTATATGATTGTAGATTTGGTTGGTGTCCAAATATTGGAAATGCACTTGTAAAAGATATGTCATTTAAATTAGGTGGTGTTATTGTAATACAAAAAATGACAGGTATGTGTATTCAACTTCTACATGAATTGTTATATCCATATGGAAAAATGCAATTATATGATAGATTAGTTGGTAATGATAATTATCTAACTAAAGTTGATAGTCCAAGTCGTAATTCTGATTATAACGGTGTAATTAAATCTCAAAGAACAATCCTTGTAAATTTGCCATTCTCATTTTGTTTATCAGCAGAAGATGCATTACCAATATTGGTTTTTACTAATATAATGGCTACAATTGAATTAGAATTTATTGATGATATTCGAACTGTATGTGTTTATAATGCATTGATGAAACAATATGTTGAAAGTATTAATTTTAATAATGCAGCTATATTGTTACATGGTGTTGCAGTAATACCTAAATATAGAACATTGATGACTGAAAAAGCCAAATATCCATATTTGTTTAAAGAAGTTGAATGTAAATCAGTTGTATCTCCAGGTGAAGAACCAACCATTAAATTTAATCAAGCATCAAATAATAGTGTAATTGAATCATATTGGGGATGTGTACAATCTGGAAGTTATAATATTGGAAAGAAATTTTTAGTATTTAAATCAGGACATTCAAATGATACATGGCAAGATGGTTTAGATGAAGCTGCAAATCGTCTTGCTAGATCAATGGTAAGATTAATACCAGTAAGTCAAAATCCTGCTAATGATGTAAATCTCTTGCCAAGAGAATGGTTTGGATCACAAAATACAAATGTATTATCATCAAATGTTGTATTGCTTGATCCAGCACTTGGATATGTAACAAGACCAGTTAATCAATATACATATGGTTTAGCTGATCAATATCTAAGAGTTAGAGTACCACCACAGCTACTTACACTATATAATGTATATGTATGTTTTACAACACTTGTTCCAAAGATAAATACAAATAGTAGTTTTGCTTTTAATAATAAAATATCTGAACTAACTGTTGATGGATTTGTAGATTCAAATAATGTACTTCAATCACTTAGAGTAACAGCATCTAAACATAGATTAAATCTTAGAGATATTTCTGTACCTATTGATGATTGTTTTGATTATAGACCAGCAGCTGATACAGTACATGACTTGCATGTTAATAATCCATTTAATACTGGTGCATTGATTGATGGATCATCTCATTTAATTACTTCACTTAAATATAATATTAATGGATGGAATCATGAAGAACCAAATCATGAAACACATTCTGCTGCACAATTTATGTCAGTTTTTCAAGATAAAGCACCTGTTAGACCAAGTCTATTTGTTATTCCATTTAGTGGTAGAATTGATTCACGTGTATGGCCTGATTCATCTGCAGATCTTTCAAGATTAGAATCTACTGAACTAATTCTAAAAATTGATGACCCAACTGAAGATTATTATCCTGATACACCATATTATCTATTTAATAGTGACTTTAGAGATAGAGGTTGTAATATTAGTACATTTTGTACATATGTAAAATATCCAATTGATATTATTAAAGGTGTTACTGAATATATCTCTGCTGATAAGATTAGAGATACAATTAATGATATGATAAGACTAAAGTCTAAATTTAGAATTGAAACAAATCCAGTTGCACCACAACAATCACCTTAAATTTAACAAAATCTAACATTTTTATTATCATCATTTTTAAGTTTATTAACTTTTTTATAATAATCATCGTTTAAATCTTCTGGAATATCATCTAATAAATCTGAATATGTAAAAGATGTATCAGCATCATCTGATTTTATTTGAGATGATTTAACTAAATTTGATGATTTAACTAAATTTGATGATTTAACTAAATTTTGTGATTGATCTGAATTTGATAATTTATTATTAATTCTAACTAATTCAATACCAAGTTGTATAAATGATTTTATTCTATCATCTATCCATTTTTTTTGTTCAGCATCACTTCTATCTTTCCATTCAACATCTTGATCTAACATTTCATTCATATATATTGAATTTAAAAAAATTAATGTATACATATCTATTGATTGTGATTTTGTTTTTAGTAATATTTCATCAAGTATTGACATATAAACATCAGGATCAAATAATAATTTTGGTAAACTAGTAAATGTCGTCATAAATATAATTTTATTATTCATGTAAATTTTATTTATTTATTATTCGTGGAAATTTACTTATAATTACAATTTTCCTAATCATTGGAAACCCAAAATAATCAATATTTGTATATTCTTTAATTAATTTTTTTATATTCATACATTGGTTTACAACAACAGTATATATACCATTAATTTTCATAATAAAATGATAATAATAAATTTATGTTTACAACAGAAGAAATTAATAAGTGTAATTTATTAATTGAAAAATATAAACAAAAACATCCAATGTCTAATATTATTATTGATTATTCTAATCCAATAACTGTATTATATTTATTAAAAGATTCTAATAAAAAAAATATATTAAATCTTGATAAATATAATTTTAAATTTTTTATTACAAAAATTATTCATATTGATAATTTTTTTACTGATATTGAAAATTTATTATTTTTAAAATCAAAAACATTAAAATTATTATTAAACAAGTATAATGATGATAAAATTATTCCAGCATTTTATAGAAATGATAACAATTATAAACAGTTAAATAAAATAGAAATTGAAAATTTAAAACAACAACAAATAGATAACAATTTATTTATCAATATATATACATATATTAATAATAAATATGTAAAATTAAACAAGATAGATTTTTCAGTAAATCAAAATTACTATATACAAAATACAAATAAATATATATATAATTCATATATTAAATTAAATATTGATGAAATTAAACAATATTTTAATTATAAAATTATTGCTGATCTAAAAGTAAGTTTACTTAATAATGATATAAAAAATGAATTATCTGATAATTTTGAAGATATTAAATGTAAAATTAAAGAGATACTTCATTTATTACCAGAGAATTATTATAGTAAATATATAAATAACAATGATTACTCAAATTGTGTTATTGAATATATAAGATTATGTAGATTTTTAAATATTGATGGATATTTTAAAATGGGTGAAAAAATTTTTAATAAACAACAACATATTTTTAATATATTTAATACATATAGATATTATTTAATAGGAGGTGGTACTGGAATAGGTAAAACTGCAATAATTCCTTTATTATTTTTATATTATAACACATTTGAAGATATTTTATCAAAAATTAAAATATATGATACATCTAACGATATTTTATCAAAAATTGAAATAGATCATAATGATTATAAAACTATTATTTGTGAACCAAGAATTTCAACAACAACTAATACATATGAATTCTTAAGAACTAATACTGGAATAAATTATAAATTTTCATGTGATAATGAAAGAGAAAATTTTTTAGATACATATTCTTCATATAATATAGATGTATATAAAGAGAATTCATTAATAATAATGAAATATCAAAATTATAAAAATAGATATGATGATAATTATTTAATAAAATATTTAACAGATGGAACATTATTAAATGTATTATTAAAAAATCCAGATGAAATTTTACAAAAGAATAGATTAATTGTAATTGATGAAGTTCATGAAAACAGTATAAATATAATAATATCAATGATTATTATAAGTACATTAATTGACGAAGATGATAAATTAATTTATAAAAAAAGAAAATTAACAAATTTACGTATAATGTTAATCACTGCAATGTGTCAATTAAAAGAAAAAGAAATATTTCATAATTTATTTCCAGGATTATACGATATTGATGATTTTCCAAATAAAACAGATTATAAAGTTGAAAAAATTTATGAACATCCAAATAATATATTAAAATGTATTCATATTACAAAAAATGGATTAATATTTATTTCAACTAGTTTAAAAATTGATGAATATTATAACAAATTAACAAAATTATTTCCATCACTAATTATTTTAAAATTAACAAGAGAAACAAATATAACTATTTATAACAGTTCTATAGAACATTATATTGAATTAAATGTAATTAGATTAAATAAAAAATATTTAATATTAGCAACAAATATTGCAGAATCAAGTATAACGTTTCCAAAACTTGATTATGTTATAGATTTTGGTGAACAATACAACATTAAATATGATGTTGTTACAAAAATTAAAATAGCAAAAAATGAATTAATGACTAAAAATTCATGGATTCAACGTATTGGTAGAGTTGGAAGAAAACAAAATGGTATATATTATGGTTTATATGATAAAAATCGTTTAATTGAATATAATAATAAAATTATTAATGAAAATATATATTATAATTTATTAAAATTAATATATTACATTAAAGATAAAAATAGAATAAATAATATTTTTAATAAACTAAAAAATTATTTTGATGCAAAAAAAATAATTGAAATATATGAAAATGATTTTAATAGTTTAGGGTGGATAAATAATTATGAAGTAACAACTGAATTAAAAAAAATATTTGAATTACAATATAAATTAATAAATTTGTTTAAATTTGATGAAAAATTATCATTCCAATTATCTGTATTATTATATTATTGTTATACTAATGAAATTAAAAAGTTTGTATTATATAATTATAAAATACCAAACAGTAAAAATGAATCAATTATTTCTAACATATTAAACAGTGATGAATATAAAATTTATTCATTAAACTATCCTAATTATAGATCTGATATTATATCATGTTTAGACTTTATAAAAATATATAATGATAAAAAATATTTAGATTTAATTTATAAAGATTTAAATACAGATATAGATAAAAAATTAGATTTTTCTAAAAATGTTAGTAGTGATATTAATATTAATAAAGCAATTGTATATGCATGTTATTTTTCAAAGACTAATAGAAGATCTCAATTTAAATATTCAAATGTAAATAATTTTAAAATAGCATTTACTTTAGAATTAGACAATAAATTACAATTATTACATACTATTTAATATTTGTTCTTTTTTAAAAAGGCTAATTATTTTTTGTTTTATTAAATTATAGGATTATTATTTTAAATATAAATTATTTTTATAACTAAAAATATTATTTATTAATAAAATAATGTAGACTATTTAATTTATCACTTAAATTTTATATTTGTTCACTAATTTGGACTCGTTCATCAGAATTTTTAATAAAACACAAATGTCTAAGTTGTTGTTCAATTGAATTATATTTTTTTATTGATGCTTGTGTTTTTCTTTCTGGTGTTGCTAGTATTGATGTTATATCATTATTATTATTTAAATTAATAGTAACATTTGAATATTGTTGACCAACATTAGTTGTAACAATAGGTTTATTACAATTAAAATTTAAGTTTAATTGTATACTCACAGTGATAAATAATATTTTTCACTTTATGTTATTATATAATGGACTTGAAATAGAAAATTATAATTTTAATGAAATTAAAGGTAATATTGATACAAATTATTATATTAGAAATAAATCTGGACAAATGAAATTAATTTTAATTGAAATAGAATTTATAACAAGATTAAAAAAATTAAATATTCAATTTAAAAATTTTTATGTTTGTGGTGCAGCACCAGGAATACATTATTATATTTTATCAGAAATGTATCCTGAAATACAATTTATTTTATATGATAAACGATCATTTTATAAAAAATTATATAAACAAAAAAATATAACACTTATAAAAAGTTATGTTACACAAGATATAGTTAAAACATTTAATAATGGTGTATTTATTTCTGATATGAGATCTCTTGAAATTGAAGAAAATAAATTAAATATTAATATGAATAATACAATTATTTTTAGAGATATGTATGAACAATTATTTTTATATAAATTATCTGGTTGTAGTGCATGTTTATTAAAATTTAAAGTACCAGACAACATAACTTCATTTCCTTATATTAAAGGATCATTATTAATTCAACCTTTTATTAATTCTAATGAATTAAGATTAATATTAACATCATCAAATATTGAATATCATTATTATAATGGCAACGAAATAGATAAAAAATGTCAATTAATTAATAATTATTGGAAGTTTGAAAATGAAATAAATTGTAATATAGATAGTATAAAACAAATAATTAAAGAAAAAAAATTTCATATGAAATGGGATACAATTGCAATGTTAGATATTATTATAAGAGCAAATAAATTAGAATTTTTAGATAAAATTTTAATATTAGTAAAATAATTATATTTTATATTGTGAACATGTTTTATTAATAATTCCATATATAAAAATATAAATTATAAATAATATAAATAACAGTTTATTAATCATAAATTAGATAATTTATGAGTGGATATTTTTTAAATGATATATTTATTAAAGGTAAATCAAATACATTAGTAAATAATTTTTTTAATAATTATTTATTTAAAAATAGACTCAATCCATTATCCTCATCATATCGTATAGAAGATAATAAAATAATATTAATTTATAATGATATTGCATATGAATTTTTTACAGATCAAAATAAATCTTTAATTGAATATTATAATACAAGATATACAGATTTATATAGTTGTTGTTTAAATACGCAAAAATTAAAAGTATATTTACCATATGGCACATTTAATCTACCTAATGGAAATATACAAAATTCATCAAAAAAATATGAATCATATGATATTGCAAATCCATCTATATCATGTACAGGTATAACTGAAAATGAATGTACTTTTTTTAAAAGATGGTATTGTAGAGCATTACGTGATTTAGTTGGTGTTGATGATATGTCATTATATGACTCTAATTGTAATTGTTATAGATTTCATTCAAAAAATCAAGTATTTATTAAAATGGGTAATTATGTTAATTGTTATGATTCATTATGTACTTCAAATAATGATCCAATATTAACAACAAATATTTGTCAATCAACTGTTTGTTCAAATATGTTAATTTTAAAAGATATATTAGCAGGTGAAAATATTAATATTAGTAATGTTGCATTAAATTTATCTTGTAAATAAAAATATATAATTATTTACAATATGTTTATAAATATGAAATGTATAATTTAATAATAATATAAAATTATTTGAATATATATTAAGTTGATATGAATATTACTTCAATTATTTGAAAGTTTAATAATTTAAAATTAAATAATTTATTCATTTGTATTTTTTTTATAATTTTTATAATATATTCCTTTTTTTAACATTGTTAATTTTACACCAATTCCAACTTCAATTAATGAATCAGCTACAGTTTTTAAATAATTGAATAAATTATTAGGAAGTTTAACATTTTCTTCAAGTGTTTTTAAAAAATCTGAAAATGTTTTTATTAATCTGTCAATAGAACTTTTTACTTTACTTTGATCATACTTAGCTGATTCGTCAATATAATAATTGATCATAATTGGATATACAATAACATTATATTTATTATTATTTTTTTTTAAAATAGAAAATAAATCTGATGGTAATAAAGTTATAAATCTATCCATAAAATAATTATAAAACAATATTTGAAATATTATAATTATATTTATTTATAATTTTTTTTATATTTTTTGCTATTATAATATAATTATTATTATATTTATTTATATACAAAATACAAGGATTGTTTGATATATTTAAATAATTATATTGATTATTATAATATATTACATGATATATGTTACAAAATGAAATATCTAATATATTACAATGTAATATATCTAATAATTTATTAAATTTATTATTATTAGCTATTAATTTATTTGTATTTATAGTAATATCTTGTAAGTAATTATATGAAACATCAACTATAAGAAATTTAAGTTTTGTTATATAACAAAATACAAGTATATTATTATTAAAACTTATATGTTTTAAGTTATAACAAAATGTTAATTCGTTAAATAATTCAGAAATTTTATTATTATTGCAAATTAATATTTCTAAATGTTTTAAATGTAATTTTGGAACAGTTGATAAATTATTATTACTTATATCTAAACGTTTTAAATTAAATAATTCGTTGATAATATCTATATTATATATATTATTATTATTTATTGTTAAATATGTAATACATTTAAATTTAAAATAATTATTATTTATAAATAATTTTAATTCATATTTTGATAAATTATAAGTTTTTTGAAATATATAGTTATATATATCCATATTATAAACTTAATTATATTTTATTTCATTTTATAAAATATATTCTTATATAAAATATAATATAATCATTATTATAAATACTATTAAACAATAAATTATAAAATCATTATAAAAATAAAAATAAAATTTATATTTTAAATAGTATAGATATAATATTAATAAATAATATTTAAATAAATTCATAAATATTATGAATATAATTCCAGATATTTTATATGATAGTATTGAAGAAATATTATTAAGTGACATTACATATATTGATTCAAGAATTTTTAAAGAAAACGTTGAAAATAATATTGTAAATGATAATTATTATAAATATTTAGACTTTTTAGTTTTAAAAAGAAGACCAATAACAAATAATTATATTGTTTATCAAGATATATCTACAATTCCAGAATTTAGACCAACTGTTACATTACCAAATGGTCCAACTGGATCAGATTTTATGATTTAATTATGTACGTAAAATGTAAATATGAAGGAGAAGATAAAATTCTTTATTATAAAGATAAAAATGTGATTATTTCAATACTTGCAGATGGTCATGGTGGCGATTATGTTTCATCATATATTAAGAATAATTTTGTAAAAATTTTATATAATTTTTATTTAGATTCATTAGAAATAAAATTAGTTGTAAAAAATACATTAAATAAAATTTCAAATGATATGAAAAATTTTAAAGAAGGATCAACCTTAGTTGGCGTTGTTTGTAAAGACGATATTATGATATTATTTAATATTGGAGATTCAAGATGTTATGGATTATTAAATAATAATACATTAAAACAATTAACAATTGATCATAATTTATATAATAAGAATGAGATAAAACGATTAAAATATAATATAAATAAAAACGATAATGAAAGAAGACTTGATGGTATTTTAATGATGACAAGAAGTATTGGTGATGCTGATGTAAAAAATATTACATCTAAACCTTATATAAAATCATTAAAAGTAAGTGATTATAAATATATAATATTATTATCAGATGGAATATATGAATATATTGATACAAAAAAAATTGAAGATATATTATTAAAAAATAAAAATATAGTAAAAACTTTATTTGATTTATCAAAAGAAAGTACTGATGATAGATCAGTTTTACTTTTAAAAATAAAATAATTTATAAATTTTATGGAATCATATTCATCATGGAGTACATTTTTAAAACATAATACAACCAGTTATTTAGGTGAAGGACCAAATGTTGTTGAATTAGATTTGAACAATGTTGATGAATTTAATAAAAAAGTTAGATCAGAATATTCAAGTAGATTACATGAACTTGTACAATCATTGTTGAGACCTTATTACAATGTTGAAAATAATAAAGTTTTAGTTTATGGTGAACATGTTGAATTTAAATCAGATAATAGTAATTATTTAGAAGTAGTTTGTGATCCTAAATTAACAAATATGAAATGTTTACTTTTTAATAATGCTAATTTCCAAACTGTTAATTTGAATAATGTATCAAAACTTGAAGTATTACATTTAGTTTGGGGTAAAGCAAAATTAGTTGAAGCTTTACATTTAAAAGAAGCTTATGATGTATCTTTTTGTTTACAAGATCATTTAGAAAGTGTTAATCTAGAAAGACTAGAATATGTTGATAATGATGTTAAATTTACATGTTTAAAAAATTTAAGTGGGTTACGTTTAGGATTAAAAAAATGTAAAAATTTTTATATGACAGAATGTCATAAACTTTCAAATTTGGATCTTCCATTAGAACATTCTAAATATGTTGTTGTATGTGATAATGAAAAATTGGTAAACATGTCTTTAAAAAATGTAATGAGATTAAAATCAGTTGTAGTTGAAGATAATAGAATGCTACAACATCTTAATTTGAATAAATTAAGATTTTGTAATAAAGTATATATATGTAATAATCCAGAATTAGTTAGTATTGATATGAGTGAACTAGAAGGATGTAATTCAGTTTTTATTAAAAATTGTCCTAAATTAACATCATTAGAAATAAAATCATTAAGAAATGTTTATAATAATTTTTATGTAGCTAAATGTGAAAGTTTAACAGATTTAAATTTAAGTAAACTACAAAATGTCAACACAGGTTATGTATTAAATTCATCTAAAGATGTTTGTGAAAAATTATCTTTTAGAACAAAATTTTTTATTGTTAATGGTAACTCAAAATGTCTATATTGTTAAATTATTTTTAATATTATTCCACATTATTATATACTCATAATTTTTATCAAGTGAATTAATACATGGTATACTTGAAGATAATATATATTCATTATAATATAATAAAACTGATTTAATAAAAAAATAATAATTTATATATGTATTTATATAAATGCTATTAATAAATATATTAAAAATTTTTTTAATATTTATTTTTAATTCTTCATTTATATAAAATTTAAATCCAATAATATGACAATAAATTGAAGGTATCATTTTATAATATTTATTTAATTTGTATAATTTTAATACATTTTTAATACTATTGGGATGTATATTATCAATAATATCAAAATTATTTCTAATTATTAATAATATATCATTTTCAATTTCTTCATTTTGTAATAAAATAAATTTATCTAACCATCTATTAAATTTTTTTATTGGTTCATTTTTTTTAATTTTATCACATGGTTCAACTATATATGTATTTATATCTTCAGAATAAAAATATTGTTTTTGATAATGATTCCAATATATATTAAATATTTTCATAAAGAATAGTTATAAGGTTTTATTATTGTGTCTTTATTTAAATTTTTATTTTTTTTATTTTTTACAGTTTTTCTAATATTTTTTATTTCATATTCTTGAATAAGCTCTTTTACAACTAATATATTTATTGTTTTTTTTTCTTCAGTTTTATTTATATTAGATAAAATACTAAATATATCCATTATAATATCATAATATATATGTGTATATTTCATTTTATATTCATTTATGTATATATCATATATTAATATAAAAAATATTGAAAAATTATTTAATAATTATAATATAAAAATAAAAGTTAAATTTGATGTTAATACATCATTGGAACATAGAGTGATAAAAGAATATGATAAAGAGACTTTGTCGAATAAAGATGATATGATAACATTTTATACATATTATTTGAGTTATAAATCTTTACTTGAAGTATTAAAGTTTATAGATAAGAATGAAATAAAAACTATTGAAATTTTAAAAATATTGAGTAAAACATTTCCAAATGTATTTGATGATTATTTTAATTCTTTAAATAATTCTTGAACAAGAAATATTATTTTTTCATTTATATTTTCATGTGTAATTTCATTATTTTGTCTTAAAGAGAAAATTGCATCTTCTAATAAATTATTAGTTAATACATTATATATCCAAAATTGTTCTTCAAATAACTTGTTAATTATCATAAATAAATTATATATATATAAATAAATAATTTGTTAATAAATATATAAAATTGATTAGAAAATAAACTTAAGAAATGTTTCAAAATTACTTTTTGCTTGAAGATAATGATCATCAACTTGTTTATTAATATAATTTATAATTTTAATTTTAGAATCATTAAATTGATTTAATATTTTTTTATCAATTTGTATTAATAAAATATAAATAAAAATAGCTGTAATTACTATATTTAGTATTAAATTTATAACTATAATTTTAATTACCATAATGAATAATGTATAGTTAAAAAAAGTGAAATGTAATTATATTAATTATGATTAAAAATAGCAAACAAGTTAAAATGGAAATTGACTTAGCAGAACGTTATAAAATGTTTAATAATATTGAACAATTTAGACCATTTCAAGAAGAAGTAATGGATAAATTATATGAAGAAAAACGTGTATGTATATCAACTGTTTCTGGTAATGGTAAAACAACATTAATTAAGTATCTTTCATTATATTTTTTAGACTTAAATAAAGATAATAAAAGTATAATATTTATTAATACAAGAATTTTGGGTCTTGATATTGAAAAATCAATATCTGAAATTCTTGAAAAAGAAGAGTCAAATTTAATATGTAATCTATGTAGATACGATTTATTTAATCAAATCGATGAAACAAAGATAAAAGAATCACGTATATTTATTGCAACACCTGGTAAATATATTAAATTAATAAACAAATTACCATTATCATATACATTTTTGTGTATTGATGAAGTTGATACATTACTAGAGACAAGAGGCAATATAAACGATGTTGACATATTGAATGTATTAAGATATATAAAATTTGATTATAGTTTAGTTGTAACAGCAACATTAACTAAAGAAGTTTATGATAAAATATTGGATAAATATAATTTTATATCTAAAGAATATAAACATGATATACCAAATATAAAGATGCAGAGAATAGTTTTTAATAAAAGAGATCGTAATTGGTTCATGACAATATGTGATAAGATTTATTATATTATACAAGAATATATATCGTATAAACGTGTTATTGTATTTTGTAATTATAAAGATGATTGTGATAAATTATATAATGAATATAGTGCACCATTAGATAAAAAATTTTGTATTCATGGAAATTATAATACAAATGAAATTGATACAATATTTAGAAATTATCAACAAACAGGTAAAATTCTTTTTACAACAGATATGGCTCAAAGAGGTTTAGATGTTAAAGATATTGATATTATATTTCATATTGGAATAACACAAGAAAAAATATTTTATCATAGAAATGGTAGAACATTAAGAAAAATAGGTGCATCTCCTTTATGTTTTATATTCTATGAAAGTGGAAATGAAAATAATATAATAGTTAAAGATTTAGAAGAGAAAAAGTTTAATGTTAGAGATTAACATGTTTAATCAAAAAATTATTGATAATTTTATTATATCAATAATATAATTATTTAATTGAAATAATTTAAATTATTGATAATTTTATTATCTTTTATTATATCAATAATATAATTATTTAATTGAAATAATTTAAATAAAGTTAATATATATTGAATGTTATAATTATAATTTATTTTATCTAATATAAAACATAATGAATTAATAATACAACTTGTATTTTGAATATATATTTTAGAATTTATATCCATTACATCATATAAATAGTTAGTTTTAGTATGATATACTATTATATGATCATATGAATTATTATCAATATGATCAATTAATTTTGTTATTATTATATAAAAATCATTATTACAAATAAATTTATTATATTGTTGAATAAAAGATAAATCAAATTTATTTTTACAATAAACTATATATTTATATTTTATTTGATATTTATTTAAAGATAAATATAATAATAAATATAATGTATAAATATCATTTTTGTGTAATGTAATATTTGTAGTTACAATTGGAAAATAATAAGGTAAATTCATTATATAATCAATATTTTTATTTTTTACAATTTTATAAACTGTGTAATAAATAATTAATAATCCATTATATTTTATATATATCCTTAATAATTTTTTTATATTTTTTACATTTTTAAATGCAATTATTAACTTATTTATATTAATTTTAATCATAATTATTATTAACTTATTATGAAATACATAACAATAATGAATCTATAATATCATCCATTTTATCAACTTTATTAGTTTCAATTAATTTATTTGTAATAGTATAATATAAACAGTTATTATAATTTATATTGATATAATTTTGTAATTTTTTTTTATTAAAATGTTCAATATTATATATATATTTTAATTGTTTATATTTGATTTGTGAACTAATTAAAGTATATTCTATATTGTTTATATTTAATATTGTTTCTAATATAGTTTGTATTATAATACATTTTGTATTAGTTTTTAATTGTTTTTCAATTTTAATAAAATAATTTTTAAAATTAAAATAATTAACAATTAAATTAATTGTTTGAAACAAGTTTAATTTAGAATTATTAAAATTAATATGAATATGTTTATATTTTGAATTATTTTCATTAATTGTAAATGCAAAATTATATATTCCAATATCAACACCTATGCATAATTTATATTTATCCATAAAGTTTATGGATAAGAATACAAAAAAACAACAAAATGATACAAAAAATATTATAGAAGATAATATATGTAAATATGTTAAATTAAGTACTGGTCCTCGTAATTTTTTATCATATTTTTTTATTGATAGATATTCAATAATATATATGTCAAATAAAATATATAATAATTGTTATTCAACTAGTTTTAAATATAATGTTCTTGAAACATCAACTGAAGTATGTGAATATTATTTTAATTCATTTAAAATAACAAAAAAAAATGAAGATTTAATTGATACTTATACAGATTTATTAAGAAAGTTTGTTGCAAATAAAAATCCTCCATATCTTTGTATTGTTCAAAATAAATTGGATTATTTTATTCGTGAAAATATAATAAATCAATTAAATGTTGATATGTCTTTAAGTGTAAAAAATACAAATGATTTAATTTTTCAAATATTAATAACATTATATTGTGTATATAATTATAAATATACATTTTCAAAATTTCAATTATTACACGTATTTAATAGTAATCCAGTTACATTGATATATAAGATAGGTAATTTACAGTTTACATTAGAAAATGTAGTTGTATTTCCTTTTTTTAGTATAGATAATAGTACAATTATAACTGATTCAAATAATGATAAAACTATAACAGATTCATATAATGAATTAGTAACTTTAATGTTTAATGGAAGATATAATAATAATATGTTTCCATATATTCAAAAAAATACATGTGAATGTTTATTATCACATTTATTACTAGTATATAGTAATATAAGTAATATTTGTAGATTTGATATCGTAAATGATAAAAAAGGTAATAGATATTTAAATGAATTTTGTTTAAAAGAAAAAGATATTGGTAATGTTTATAAAATGGATAATGATATACTTGTTTTTGTAGGTAATAAATTATTTTATAATTTAAATAATGGAAATATATTAGAATTGGATAAGAATGACATGATATATTTATATGATGTAAAAGAAATAAAACCATTAAAATCAATTAATCAAACATATATATTTGAAGTTTAGATAATATCTTGAATAGCATTAGATAACATTTCTAAATATTTATTAATTTTATCTTGATCAAATTTAATATAAGTTTTTCTTATATGACCATCTTCCCATATTTCATCTAGTAGACATCTTCTATAATTTGTTACTAACATATAAAATTGTATATGTACAGTATCAATTATTGGAATAAAATTTTTAACTTTTTGTGAAATTCTTTTTTTTTTATCAATAAGAATACCATCTTTATATGATAATTCATCTTCTAAACAATATATATAAAAATTATCAAATTCTTTGTATATTATATTTCCTTGATATGGTATATTTTCTAAGTTAATATTATCTATAATTGGTTTAAAATTTTGAATAATATTTTCAACTTTATCTTTAATATCATTTGTTAAAATTATATTTTCAAATTTACATGTTTTATATAATCTAGATTTTATATTTTTAATAACAATATCTCTTGTTTTAAAATTATTATAATTTAATAATGATGAAATATCAGAAATTTTAATAGCAATTTTCATAATAAATATAATAATTGTATTATTAATTTTTAAAAATTATTTATGGTGTTTAAATATAATAAAGTAAAAGATCTTAAATCAGTAACAAATAATTGTATCCCACTTGTTGATATTCTTGATGTTAAAGATAATTCTTTTTATAATATTATTTGTGAAATGTATACAAAATATAATTTATTAATTAAAGATAATATTAAAAAAATTAATAGTCCTTCAGTTAATAAAAATGTGTTGAGAAATCGTGTATTAATTGGTAATTATACATATGAATACTTGCCTATATCAAATAATGTGTATACAGATTTACATCCAGTATTTTATATATTTG
>Ga0102922_1000066_pt1 | contig 20587 bp, 18 predicted proteins | sample Colrivmeta1569A3_FD_81569 | JGI IMG/M metagenome (GOLD analysis project Ga0102922, IMG submission 81569) | Estuarine microbial communities from the Columbia River estuary - metaG 1569A-3 | ecosystem: Environmental > Aquatic > Marine > Intertidal zone > Estuary | place: USA: Columbia River... | reverse complement strand
CAGTCGCGCAAATTCAGACGGGATGAGCAGCGAACTTTCGATGTGCACATGCGCATCGATGAAGCCGGGCAGTAGAAAGGCATCGGTGGGGCAAGCAGCCGGATCGATCTCCGTGATGCTGGAAATGCGTCCATCTACGAGCTCAACCTGGGCGGGATAAATCCGCTCGGCCAGAATGTCGACGAACTTGCCAACTACGATCAGGCATAGTTTCTGCATCGCAGTAAGGTACGAATTCGTTTTTAGGTAACTTTCCTCCACCAAAATCTATTCCATGCGGACCATATCCCTCTTTTTGCTGTTCCTGGCTTCCTTATCTGTTGCGGGACAAAATCGAATGACCAATGCGAAAGTCCCTAGCTCGTTGCCCAGCTCCTTCACGAGTGGCATTCAGTTTCGTTTGATTGGTCCGTTTCGCGGTGGACGAAGTGCGGCAGTGGCGGGCAGCTACCAGGAGAAAAACACCTTTTATTTCGGTGGTGTCGGTGGAGGTGTATGGAAGTCCAGCGATGGAGGCAGCAATTGGAAGAACATCAGCGACCCCAACTTCGGGGGCTCCATTGGTGCGATCGCGGTAGCGCCCTCCGATGAAAGCATTCTGTATGCAGGGGAAGGGGAAGGTACCATGCGCGGAAATGTGAGTGAGGGATTAGGCGGAATCTGGCGCAGCGACGATGGCGGAAAGAGTTGGCGTAATCTGGGGTTAAAAGACAGTCGACACATCATTCGCATTGTCGTCCATCCCAAAAATCCGGACATCGTTTGGTTGGCCGTGATGGGTCATCTGTTCGGTCCCAATAAAGAACGAGGCGTATACAAAACGATCGATGGCGGCAAGACCTGGAAACAAACGCTATTCGTGAATGATCAAACCGGATGCAGTGAGATCGTGATGGAGCCCGGTAACCCGCGTGTACTATACGCCGGTACGTGGCGTGTAATCCGAAAACCACATGTGATGGAAAGCGGTGGAGAGGGCAGCGGACTCTGGAAATCGACCGACGGAGGCGAGACCTGGGTGTCGCTTACCAACAACAAAGGTCTACCCAAAGGAGCTTGGGGAATTGTAGGCGTGGCGGTAGCCCCCAGCAATACCGAAAAATTATATGCGCTGATCGAAAATGAAAAAGGCGGATTATTTCGAAGCAACGACGGCGGTAAAACATGGACATTGCAATCCAGCGACAACAACATCCGTCAGCGTGCCTGGTATTACTCTCGGGTATACGTAGATCCGATGGATGAGGATATGGTTTATTGCCCCAATGTAGACTTTATGTACAGCGAAGATGGCGGGCGTTCGTTCAAACAGATCGAAACCCCTCATGGAGATCATCACGATCTCTGGATCGATCCCAAAGACCCAACCCGCATGATCGTAGCCGACGATGGAGGTGCACAGGTGTCCTTCGATCAAGGATCCAATTGGAGCACGTATATGAATCAGCCTACCGTGCAGGTGTATCGGTTGAGTACCGATCAGGCGTTTCCGTATCGCATTTTAGGCGGACAACAAGACAATAGTGCCTTTCGCATTCGCTCCCGTTCATATGGAAATGCGATCGCTGGAGATGATTTTCAGAACACAGCCGGTGGTGAGAGTGGGTATGTAGTGGCCGATCCAACCGATCCCGATATAACCTATGGCGGAAGCTACATGGGATTCCTTTCTCGGCTAGATCATCGAACCGGAGAGTCGCGCCTGATCAATGTGTGGCCAGATGATGGAATCGGTGCCGGTGCCGATGTACAGCGATATCGCTTTCAATGGAATTACCCCATCTTCTTCTCGCCGCATAATCCCAAGCGCCTCTATGCCGCCGGCAATCATTTGTTCGTGACCGAGAATGAAGGCAGGTCCTGGCAACAAATCAGCCCCGACCTCACTACGAATGATAAAACACGACAAGCCCCTAGTGGCGGTCCCATCACCAAAGACAATACCGGCGTCGAATACTATTGCACCATTTTTACGGCGGCTGAAAGTCCCATCGAAGCTGGCTTGCTTTGGAGTGGTAGTGACGATGGTTTGATCCACGTGAGCCGTGATCAAGGAAAAAACTGGAGCAATGTGACTCCGAGCGGCATTCCTCAATGGATGATGTGGAATACCGTTGAAGTCGATCCGCATCGCCCCGGCGCGGCCTATTTTGTAGGCACTCGGTACAAGCTGGATGATTTCACGCCCTATATCTATAAGACGGAAGATTATGGTAAATCCTGGACCCGCATTGACAACGGGATTGACCGGATGCACTTCACTCGATCCATCCGGGCAGACCGCACGCGTAAAGGATTGTTGTATGCCGGAACGGAATACGGGCTCTACATCAGTTTCAACGACGGAAAGAATTGGCAACCGTTTCAGTGCAATCTGCCGGTAAGTCCGATTACGGATCTCGCACTCAAGAACAATGATCTGATCGTGGGTACGCAAGGCCGCAGTATTTATGTATTGGATGACCTTGCCATGGTTCAGCAATTTGCCGATTCGATTTACCGCAAGTCTTGGCATGTATTCTCGCCGGCTCCCACGGTACGCATGAATCAAGGTCGAGGTGGATATGGTTCGTCCGGCTCTTCGGGCGTCAATGCCCCCAAAGGGATCGTGATCCCATTTTGGGTAGACTCGCTTTCAGAGAATCGTCGGTTCGTGGTTCGCGTGATCGATGGAGCGGGAAAGACGATTCGTTCGTTCGATACGCAAGGGGAGAAGGATAAGCTGGACATAACCAGTGGCATGAATCGATTCAATTGGAATTTGCAATACCCCGAGGCCGAGAAAGGTCCGGATGGGTTGATCATTTGGAACGGCATCGTTCGGGGTCCGCAGGCCATTCCCGGAACCTACAAGGCACGATTCGTAGTTGAAAACGATTCCACCGAGGTTGCTTTCACCTTGCTGCCCGATCCGAATTTTAAGACGACACCGGAGGAGTATGCGGCGCAGTTGGATTTTCTGTTGACTACGCGCGATCTTTTTTCGGAGACCATGGTGGCACTGAAGCAGATCCGGGCTGCCCGTACCCAGATCGAAGAAAAGCGTAAGCAATGGTCGGCCGATACGATCCCTTCATTAAAAATTTTATTTGATACCACGCTGAGTCAGCTCAAAGCCATTGAAGAAACCTTGCATCAGACCAAGGCCAAGAGCGGACAGGATGTGTTGAATTATCCGATTCGATTGGATGATAAGTTGAGTGGATTGTCCAATCAGGTGCGTGCCGGATCGGGGGGCGTTTCCAAACAAGCCCGCGAAGCGTTGGATGAGATCGGCGGCAAGATCCGGGAACAATTAGTCTTGTTGAAAGGAGTGCAAACCCAACAAGTGGGGGCGATCAATGCCAAGGCGCTGGAACTGAAGCTACCGGCGATCAGTTGGTAAATCGCTGCGTGCGTGATTTCAACAACTCAATGGCAGCCTCTTTGCTGGGGTACATGCCATTGATGTTCACCAGGTGATCGGCCAGCTTGTCGTAACGCTTGCCCATCAGCCACAAGAAGATGTGCAGGTAGTGAATGCCGTCGAACACGAGTATCTTTTCCTCCGCATACCGATTGGTGTGTTTCATGAACTCGTTGGGGATCTCGGTGTAATGCAGTGCGGGCCGATGATGGTGCACTTCATGATATCCATCGTTCCAGCAAGTATGGTTGTACTTGGTGTTGATGCAATTGATGGTGTTCTCTTCTGGATTGTTGGGATCGATGAAGGCGTGTTGCGACCAGTTTCCGATCATCATCACAATGCGGGCAAAGAATAGGGGAAGTAGAAAGATGAGCAAGGTTGCTTGCCAATTCACGAACCAGAGGCCGATACAGGCTAGGTAGTAACTGACCTCGCCAAACGTGAGTCGCATGTAAAATTTCTTGCGCTTGCGGGCAAAGAAGTAAGAAAAGGTGTCAACCAAGCCAAAAGTCACAAAACGCCCCACATATTTCAAGAATCCCAACAGGCTGTCTCGTTGATAGCGCATGGTTGAACTGGCATCTTCGTCGTGGTTATTCTCCACATGGTGCATGCCCATGTGATGCACGAAATAAGTCTCCGGTGTATGGCCAAAAAAAGGGCATACCACCCAGATCACGTAGTTGTATAGCCAGGTATAGGATTTCTTGAACAGCTTGCGGTGGCTGATGCAATGCAGCATCAATCCGAAGCGGCCTTTGTAATAGAGCTGGGAGATGTAGAAGTAGGGGATGTACAACAACCACCAAGCGCCCCCGGACAATAACGACGTAAACAGGATTACGGCAATCGGAATGACCAACAGATGAATGCCCGTCAGCATGTGAATGAAGGGGAGGTCCCGTTCATCGTTGATGTACTTCAGCCAAAAGCGCTCGTATCGGGTATATTGGACAGGCTTGGCAAAGACCGGATCAGTGATAATGGGAAGTGCACGCATATTTCATAACGAACCTAGGTGTTCGTTGTTGCTTTGTTTCATCCGTAAAATAAGTAAAACTGCCCGAAATGCTTACGATTGTTTGGGCAGTGTACGTACCCCCGTGTTGGCCCCGCCTTCCAGACTTAAACTGACCGGTTGATTGGTCGCCCAAGCTCCTCGGGTGAAGTCGGGTACGTCAACGGAGCTACCGCGCTTTTTGACCGATCGTTCGCTGAGCGGAACGATCGAGCTCCAAGCGGCCGCATCGTATACATCTTGATCGAGTGGTAAGCCATTGCGCAAGCAGTCAATCAGTCGCCAATCCATGATAAAATCCATACCGCCATGTCCGCCCACCTCTTTGGCGATGGCGCCGATGTGTTTGACGATCGGGGGAGTATATTTTTCTTCCAGCTTGGTAAATTCCTCTTTGTTGACCCAGCTATGTCCGAATGCAATTCGTTGCGGGGACGGCCATTTTTGTGCCATGCCTTTGGTGCCACTCAGGAGGTGTATACGGGAATAGGGACGTGGGGTGGATACATCGTGTTGGATCATCATCGTTTTTCCTTTGACGGATCGGATGATCGTGGTATTCATGTTGCCCCGAAAGGATTTTGATTCGAAGGGTTTCCAGATTGCATCTTCTTTGGCTTTTTCTTTTGCTAGATCCGCCAACGAAAAATCGCCCGTACTCAAACTGCTGAGGTGATCCATTCGATCGCCCCGGTTGATGTTGAGGCATTGAGCAATGGGGCCAATGCCGTGTGTGGGATATAAACTGCCGTTTCGTGCCACGTTCTCTTTCAATCGCCATTGATCGGCGTAGGCATTTTTATTGAAAAGCCAGTCGCGGCTCAGGTCGTGGATATAGGCGCCTTCGGCGTGTACCAGTTCGCCAAACAGTCCGTTTCGTGCCATGTTCAGCGTGAGCAATTCAAAGAAGTCGTAGCAACAATTCTCCAGCATCATGCAATGACGCTTGGTCTTCTCGGAAGTTTCTACCAAGGCCCAGCAATCTTCGATCGTTTGTGCAGCGGGCACTTCAATGGCTACGTGTTTGCCGCCTTTCATCGCGCGCAGCGCAACAGGCGTGTGCAGGTGCCAGGGGGTGGGGCTGTACACGAGCTCCAAATCGGCTTCATCGCAAAGTGCTTTCCAACCATCTTCTCCGGTATAGCCAACGGCCTTGGGTCGCCCCAGCTTGGCCAAGGTTTTTTGGGCGGCTTCCACCCGGTCGGGGTATTTATCACAGAGTGCTACGATCTCAACTCCATCGATGTAGCTAAGTCGTTCCACCGCATCGCTGCCGCGCATGCCCAATCCGACGATACCCACGCGTACCACCTCCAATTTGGGAGCCGCATAGCCACACATGTTGAAGTTTGCAGAAGAAGGTGGTGTTTGCTCTTGTATGAGGGAGGCCATGGCCGGATCACCGACTGCCAATAAACTGGAACCGGCTGCGAATTGACGCAGAAATTTTCGACGATTGGATGACATGCAGGTTAGATTGACGGGTAAGTTAATGAAATAACCGTCATCCGAGATCAGGAGTCGAGTAGATCGGGGCGACGTTCCTGGGTTCGTTGCAGCGATTGTTCGTGACGCCATTCTTCAATGAGTCGGTGGTTGCCGCTCATGAGTACGTCGGGAACTTTCCAGCCGCGAAAATCATCGGGACGGGTGTATACGGGAGGGGCCAATAAATTATCCTGGAATGAATCGGTGAGGGCGGAGGTTTCATCATTCAACACGCCCGGTATCAGCCGGCCGATGGCATCCACGATCAACGCAGCCGGGATTTCACCACCACTCAAAACAAAATCACCGATGGAGATCTCCAGGGTAACGTATTGGTCACGGATCCGCTGGTCGATTCCTTTGTAGTGTCCGCAGATCATCAACAAATCGCCGCCCAGCGACAATCGATTGGCCATCGGTTGGTCGAATCGTTTTCCGTCGGGCGTTAGAAATATGATTTGATCGTAGGTGCGTTGTTGAGAAAGTTCTTCAATGGCTTTGGCCAGTGGCTCGCACATCATCACCATGCCAGCCCCACCGCCGTATTGGTAATCATCGACCTGCCCGTATTCATTAACCGCCCACTTGCGAAGTTGGTGAACCGAAATACTGAGCAAGCCTTTGTCCTGTGCCCGTTTCATCATGCTGTGTGCAAAAGGGCTTTCCAACAACTCGGGCAATACGGTGAGAATGTCAATGTGCATGCGGCAAAGATACCGATCGGCCCAAAAATGAGAGACCCCCAGGGAGCTGGGGGTCGACCTTGAAACAAAAACCAACGATAGCTCCCGAAGGTTGCCATCTAAATTTCACCTCGAATACAAACATAGAGGGCAGCATTGTTCATGTTTAGGACCCTGAGCATTACACAAGCTGACAGGGGTCAGTAATTTTCAATGGTTGTATGCGCAAACCTTGTAATTTGTAGTTTGTTAACCTTCCATGCGTCACGTAAAACAATCCACCGTCATCATCGCCTCGTTGCTGGTCTATTTGGCCACGTTGGCCCTGACCTATCGATTGGGTGATTATCGCCCCTCGGTCAGTGGATTGCTGATCGTTATTTTATTATCTGCCTTTGCGCGCGGTTGGTTGGCGACCTTGCTCGTGGGGATCGGTTCCATGTTCACCATGACAATGCTGATCTTGCTGATTGATGGAGATGGATTGCCCATTACACAAGCGATCCTCAGTCAATTATATGCGCTGCTGATCCTGGGCTTGACCATGGGATTGGTCCTGTACCTAAAAAAAATCCAGCAGAATTATGATAACGAGAAAACCCATTTGGCCTCGTTATTCGAGAATACGACCGAAGGAATCTTGTTGACAAACCGGGAGGGGCTGATCATTCTGGCGAATCCAGCCGCTGAGCGAATTTTTGGTTACACCGCATCCGAATTGGTGGGTCGCTCGGTTGATTTTTTATTACCCGATCGGTCTCAGGGACATCATCCTCAATTGCGTGAAAAGTTTAATCATCAGCCCGCCAACCGCCGGATGGGTACCGGTCGCGAATTGTTTGCCAAACGCAAGGATGGTTCTGAATTCCCGGTCGAGGTGAGCCTGAGTCACTACCAACGAGAGGAGCAGGTATTTGTGATCGCTTTTATTGTTGACATCACCGAGCGCAAACGGGCCGTGCAGGAACTGGAAAAACAACAGCAAGAACTCAAAAAGGTAAATGAACGGATCCAAGGATTGAATGTGGAGCTGGAATTCAAAGTGGAAGAAAGAACACGCGGGTTGCAAGATGACTTACATCAAGTGGAAATATCCCAGGCCGAAATGAAGCAGTTGCTCGAACGGGAACGGGAACTGAGCGAGATCAAAAGTCGATTTGTGTCTCTGGCATCGCATGAATTTCGAACTCCGTTGACTACGATTCTCACCTCTGCCACCTTGGCCTCCAGTTATTCCAAGCAAGATCAGGTGGAGTTAAGGAAAAAGCACTTGAACCGCATCGAGGAATCTGTCGTTTTTTTGAATGGGCTATTGCATGACTTCTTATCCCTTGGTAAAATCGAAGAAGGTAAGTTGACCGTAGAGATCGGTGAGTTTAATCTGAATGAATTCTTGACAGACCTAGTGGAAGAGATGAATATCCAGCTACAAGCAGGACAGCGCATCCAGGTGAAACTCACAGGAAGTCATACCTTTTCTACCGACAAGCGATTACTGAAAAACATCTTAATAAATTTGATTTCCAACGCCATTAAATTTTCTTTTTCGAATAGCGTGATCGAGTTGAATTTACAAGATACTCCTACTGGTAAATCAATCGCGGTAAAAGATTATGGGATGGGTATACCGCCGGAGGACCTTCCACATCTCTTTTCTAATTTTTCTCGCGGGTCCAATGTGAATCAAATACAAGGCACCGGGCTTGGACTTACTTTGGTTAAGCGATATGCAGACATCTTGAAAGGAACAGTTACGCTGCATAGCGAATTGGGAAAAGGGACTGTGGTTACATTGGAGATTCCCAATTTGAAAGTTTCGTAAACTACGAGTTACTTGGTTCGTCGTCCCCTTGGGTGAAATCATCCAATTCGCGCCGGTCTTTCTTTGTAGGTCGACCTATCTTACTGGGCCGTTTGCCACTATAAAAACTCGCGGCCTGATATTTCAACCGCTCCAATTCTTCTTCAGGGGTTATGTCTACGTAATGCTGGATCGCCAATTCGTGCTTCAAGCGATTTTGTAAAAGCCCCGTAACCTTGATGCGCCATCGTTTTTGCTCCGTGCGCACCTCGTATTCATCGCCCAGATGCACATTCTTGCCGGGCTTGGCCGGATCTTCCTGGTACTTGACCTTTCCTTGATTGCAGGCCCAGGTGGCCAGCGCGCGGGTCTTGAACAAGCGGATCGCCCAGAGATATTTATCCAGTCGAAGTCGGGGTGCGGGTTCCATGCATCAGGCCTCTGCAAAATATTTATGGAAATAAGGAATCGTTTCGATGCCCTTGTAGTAGTTCTCCAAGTTGTATTTTTCGTTGGGACTATGCAGATTGTCGCTGTCCAATCCAAATCCCATGAATACGATCTTGATGCCCAACTCACGCTCCAAGATTGAACAGATGGGAATGCTGCCACCGCCACGAACCGGAATTGGTGTTTTGCCAAACGTTGTCTCGATGGCCTTGGACGCGGCTTGGTATCCCTTGCTGTCGATGGGCGTCATGTACGGTTCGCCACCATGATGCAACGACGCTTTCACCGTCACCGATTTGGGGGCGATCGATTGAAAATAGTTCAGTAGTTTCTCCGTGATCTTTTCCGAGGATTGATTCGGCACCAATCGGGCCGAGATCTTGGCATAGGCTTTGGAGGGAAGCACGGTCTTGGCGCCTTCTCCGGTGTATCCGCCCCAGATGCCATTTACTTCGAGGGTAGGACGGAGTCCAGTACGCTCATAGGTAGAGTAGCCTTTCTCGCCCCATACTTCGTTCAGCCCTAGTTCATCTTTATAGGCTTGCTCATTGTAAGGTGCTCGGTTAATCAACGCGCGTTCCGCGTCGGTAGCAATCACTACATCATCGTAAAATCCGGGAATGGTGATGTGGTTGTTTTCGTCGTGACAACTGGCGATCATACGGGTCAGGATCGTGATGGGGTTGGCTACCGCTCCGCCATAAGTGCCGCTGTGCAGATCACGGTTGGCGCCAGTCACTTCTACTTCAATGTAACTCAGGCCGCGTACGCCGGTATCGAGCGAGGGATTTTCCATGCTCAGCATCGCACTATCGCTAATCAGAATTACATCCGCTTTCAATAATTCTTTATTTGCAGCAACAAAGGTGCCCAGGTTCGGAGAGCCTACTTCTTCTTCCCCTTCAATGAGGAATTTAATGTTGGTGCAAAGCGTATTCGTTTTATCCATCACTTCCAGTGCCTTGACGTGCATGTAAAACTGTCCTTTATCGTCGGCCGAACCACGTGCAAATACCTTACCGTCTTTGATCACGGGTTCGAATGGACCGCTGTGCCATAGTTCCAGCGGATCGGCCGGTTGTACGTCGTAGTGTCCATAGACCAACACGGTGGGCTTACTCGCGTCGATGATGCGTTCTCCATAGACAACCGGATAGCCAGCTGTAGGTAACACCTCGGCACGCGTACAGCCCGCTGCTAGCAGACTTTGCTTAACGGCATCGGCGCAGCGGATCATATCCGACTGATGTTCCGATTTCGCGCTGATGGACGGGATGCGCAACAAGTCCATCATCTCATTTAGAAAACGATCCTGATGTTGTTCTTGATAAGCTTTCCAGGCGTTCGACATGGTAGTGTGGTTTGAGGTAAACGAAGATACTTAAGATGCGGTTCCGTCCTTCGGCTTTCGGGGTTTGGGGAGGTTGGTTGCTTTGGTCAACGAGCTGCTGCCGTAGCGATCTTTCAAGGCATCCATGGCCTGATAGAGTTTGAGTTTCTGCGGTTGATTTTCGAACAGACTCATCTGCATCGTAAATGGAATGAGATGGGAGAAGCGTACGCCCAGCAACCGAATCGGCCGGTTCTTCTCGCGAAGTGCATCAAATAGCTTTGTAACATGCGCCAGCAAATTGTCATCCAGGGCGGAGTACGGAATGGTCTCTTGGCGCGATACGGTATCGAAATTTGAATACCGGATCTTGATCGTGATGCAGCCGGTCAGCTTTTCTTCCTGCCGCAGCTCGTAAGCGGTTTTTTCGGTAAGTCGTACCAATTGTCGGTGTAAAAAATCGAGGTCTGTTTGATCTTCCGAGAAGGTGTTTTCGTGACTGATGCTTTTTTGCTCCCAATCCGTGTGTACGGTCGCCGAGCCAATGCCCTGTGCTTTATGCCAAAGGGATTCGCCGTGCTGGCCGAGTAGTTTTAGTAGCAGCTCGATTGGTGTAGCGGCCAATTCAGCAATAGTGCGGATTCCCCAATTCTTGAGTTGTAATTCGGTTTGTTGCCCAACGCCGTTGATCTTACCCACGCCCAGAGGCCAAAGAAAAGCTTGTTCGTTGCCGGGTTCCACTTCAAGAAATCCGTTGGGTTTGGCTTCGTTGGTAGCCATTTTGCTGATGAAGCGCGCGGTCGAAAGTCCGCCCGACATGGGCAGTCCGGTTTCGCGGATCACGGTTTCCCGCAGTTCGCGGGCAAATTGTTGCACACCGAAATATTTATCCATGCCGCTGAGGTCGACATAGAACTCATCGATGCTGGCTTTTTCAAAGGCCGGCACCCGGTCGGCAATGATGTCGGTGACCCACCGCGAATAGTGGCTGTATTGATCGCGGCTGTGATTGGTGACGATGGCCTGCGGACAAAGCTGCAGGGCTTTTTTCATTGGCATTGCTGAATGAATCCCGAATTTTCGAGCTTCATAGCTGCAAGCGGCAACCACGCCTCGATCGTATCCGCCCACCAGTACAGGTTTGCCTTGTAGAGCGGGATTGTTCCGGATCTCCACCGATACAAAAAAAGAATCCAGATCGTAATGGGCGATATACGGATGCGGGTCCGCCATGTTCAACTTAAGTAAATGTCAAGCAGTCCTTCCGGTAGCTCTACCTGCACGATGCATTTTTTGTGATCGATTCGTTGTAGGGAATCTTCGTGTAGGGGAATGTAGACGTCTTTGCCATTGATCTGCAGTCGGCATAAGATCTGGTGAGGTTGCTCGATCAGTTCGAGGATCTCACCCAAGTCTTGATCGTTTTCTACGATGTGATAACCCAGTAATTTGATGGGGGCAGTTTTGGCTGCTTGTTTTTCAAAATCTGCTTCGGCCAACCAGACGGCTTTACGGGCCAATTGTTGTGCCTGTTCTTTGGAACTGATCCCTTCTATTTTGAGTAGCGTCTCCGCTTCGTTGCGGGCTTGAGCCTTTTCAATGAACCAGGGAAGGAATTGTCCTTTTTTGTCTTCGATGAAAATGGCCTTTACGCCGGAAAGTGTGCTGCGTTTGCCCAGTTGATGCTGGAGCAGCAGCTCGCCTTGCAATCCGTGCGGTCCGATCAGTTTTCCGATGGGTATATAAGTCGACATCGAGTATGCAAGTTCTGAATTATTCGTATGGGGGCATAAAAAAATCCCGACCAAAGCCGGGATCTAATGTTATAGGTCGGAAAATTATTCCGCAGGTGCTTCAGACTCCGGTGCGGCCGGTGTCTCTTCTACCTTGCGAACTACCGGTACACGGGAAGCAACGCGGGCTGCTTTCTTCTTGCGGTAGGCGTCTTCCTGACGTTTTTTGATTTGTTGTTCGTGCTCAGCGGTCCAGGCAGTGAATTTCTGCATGGCGGTCGCATCATCAAAAAGTCCCATGGTTACACCGCGCAACAAATGCTTCAAGTACAGGACGCCTTTGAAGCTGAGGATGCGACGGACAGTGTCGGTGGGGGCAGCGCCTTTGTTCAACCACTCCAATGCCTTCTGGCGGTCCAATTGGACGGTAGCCGGAACGGTGAGGGGATTGTAGGTGCCTAACTTTTGGATGAACTTACCATCGCGAGGTGCGCGTGAATCGGCGACAACGATGAAGTAAAAAGGTCTTTTCTTGGACCCGTGCCGTTGGAGACGGATTTTTGCTGACATAAATAGAAATTTAACAGCGTGACGAAATAGGGTTGACCGGTTGAAACCGGGGAGCAAATATACGGAGGGTCAGGATTTCAGGAACAAAAAAGATTACCGCATGCCGGGTTGGGAAGGACCGAAACGACCTAATTTGTTCATATTCTTCATCATAGCCCGCATTTGCTCAAACTGTTTGAGGAAATTATTCAGCTCCTGGATGTCTTTCCCGGCTCCCCGGGCAATTCGTTTCTTCCGGTTCGCGTCGATCAAGTCGGGGTTGGCCCGCTCGGTCGGGGTCATCGAGTTGATCAGGGCCTCAATGCCCTTGAAGGCATCGTCGCTGATGTCCAGGTCCTTGATCTTACCACCCACCCCCGGGATCATCCCCAACAGGTCTTTCATGTTCCCCATCTTCTTGATCTGTTCAATCTGCATCTTGAAATCAGCAAAGTCGAATTGATTCTTGCGGATTTTGGATTCCAATTTCTTAGCCTCGGCCTCATCGAATTGCGCTTGTGCCTTCTCAACGAGTGAGGTGATGTCTCCCATACCCAGAATCCGTTGCGCCATCCGGTCGGGATGGAACACGTCCAAGGTGTCCATCTTCTCTCCCCGACTTACGAATTTGATGGGTTTTTGTACGGTATACTGAACAGACAATGCAGCACCCCCGCGGGTATCTCCATCCAATTTGGTCAACACGACGCCGGTAAAATCCAACCGATCGTTGAATGCTTTGGCTGTGTTTACTGCATCTTGGCCGGTCATGCTATCAACAACAAAGAGGATCTCCTGCGGCTGAACGGCGTTGCGGATGTCGGCTACTTCCTTCATCAGCACCTCGTCAATGGCCAATCGGCCGGCGGTATCGACGATCACCACATTGCGGTTCAACTGACGGGCCTGCGCCACCGCCCGCTGGGCGATGCCTACCGGATCTTGACTTCCTGGTTCCACATGTACCGGCACGTCGATCTGTTCACCCAACACACGGAGCTGTTCCATAGCAGCCGGACGGTACACGTCGGCCGCTACCAGCATCGGCTGCAGGTTCTTTTGCGTTTTTAGGTAGTGGGCCAGTTTGCCCGAGAAGGTGGTCTTACCGCTACCCTGTAAACCAGCGATCAGGATGACAGCCGGGTTGCCTTTGGCATTGAATTCGGCGGTCTGACCACCCATCAGGGCCGTCAGTTCATCCTGCACGATTTTCACCATCAATTGCCCGGGCGAGATCGCATTCATGACCTTTAGACCCAGGGCTTTGTCCTTGACCGTATCGGTGAATTCCTTGGCGATTTTGAAATTGACATCGGCATCCACCAGCGCCCGGCGAATGTCTTTGACCGTGGCGGCCACGTTCAATTCGGTGATTCGGCCTTGTCCGCGCAGATTCTTGAAGGCGGACTCCAATCGTTCCTGTAAGCTGTTGAACATAATTATAAAGAGGAACGCAAAGATAAGCAGGCATCCCTCCACTACCGAGGGCCCCGGGGGATCTAGTTTGCCGGTGATTCCGGTCAGGCTAACCGCTTACCAGAAAATTACCCGTTTATTTTCTTGGGGAGTATCAATTATTATCTATTATTGCCCCAATCTCACTGATACGCATGAGCAAACAAATTTTTACGTTGGAGTTCCCGGTACGCTGTTCACCGTCTATACTCTATGAATTCCTGTCGACGCCGACCGGACTGTCTGAATGGTTCGCCGACAAGGTCGATGAACGCGACGGCATCTTCTATTTTGGCTGGGATGGGTCCGTGGAACAAGCGGAGGTCATCGAAAGCGAAACCGATAAATTCATTCGATACCACTGGCTGTCTGCCCCCGACGGAGAGTATTTTGAGATGCGCATCGATAAATCGGAGATCACCAACCAAACGATTTTGGTGATCAAAGATTTCGCCGAGAAAAAAGACATCAAGGATCAAACCCTGCTCTGGGACCACCAGATCAAGGACCTTTTCCACCGACTCGGCAACTAGCACCTGTTAATATTTTCGATCTGTCCGGCTGTGGTTGACTTCCCGCAGCCGATTGTTCTATTTTTGCCGGGCTCCGATCATGGTTTTCCAGAAACTCGACAAACTCGTCATCAAGGCATTCTTAGGGCCATTCGCCGCTACGTTCTTCATCACGTTGCTGGTGCTGGTGATGCAATTTTTCTGGCTCTACATCGATGATTTCGTCGGCAAAGGATTGGGCCCGCTGGTCATCGCCGAATTCATTCTCTATCAAAGTGCCGTCTTGGTGCCCCTGGCGCTGCCACTCTCCGTGTTGCTTTCCTCACTGATGACCTTCGGCAACCTGGGCGAGTCGTTCGAATTGGTCGCCATCAAGTCGGCCGGCATTTCGCTACTGCGCTTCATGCGTCCGCTTTTTTGGGTAACGGCATTGATCAGTATAATCGCATTTATCTTTTCGAATTACGTAATCCCCGTCGCCAACCTGAAGTCGCGCACGCTGCTGGCCGATATCATTTATGCCAAACCCGCCTTTGACATCAAGGAAGGTGTCTTCTACGATAAGATCAATGGCTTTGCCATCAAAATCGGACAGAAAGAATCCGACAGCATCATCCGCGATGTTATCATCTACGAACAAGGAAATATGTTGCAGGATAATTTTCTGGTCGCCGAATCAGGCATCATGCGGGTCACCGGCAACAAACGGATCCTGGAATTTCGTTTGCGAAACGGGTGGCGCTACCAGGAACGGGGCAATAACTATGAACGGGAGAACACCGAGTTCGTTCGCATCGGCTTTCAAGAATTCAATAAACAATTCGACCTGAGCAGCCTTGGGTTCACCAACCGCACGGCCGACAGCGTCAATAAGAACAACGAGCGCATGTACAGCCTTCGGCAACTCGAAAAGGCCATTGACTCCTTGCGAATCGACAATGCCGAACACCGCAATCGATTCGAGCGTGACATGTACCGAACCCTTCAATTGACAGCCCTGCACGATACAATCGGAAAAAAATACCTCGATACAGCCAAGACGCCGAAGGCAACAACCCTGACCGCTTCGAATTGGTTGCCCGATTCGGCCCGACAGTCTGTGCACAGCCTAGCCAAAAATGCAGCAGCCTCCGTGAAGATCGGGGCCGAGTCGATGAAAGGCGCCATGTACGACAAGGAGCGCGTATACCGAAAGCACATCATTGAATGGCATCGAAAGATCGTGCTTTCGTTGGCCTGTCTGGTGTTGTTCTTGGTCGGCGCCCCCTTGGGTTCGATCATACGCAAAGGCGGATTGGGTACTCCGTTGATCTTTGCGATCCTGTTCTTCATGGTCTACTATTTTACCAGTACCACCGGAGAGAAAATGGCGAAAGAGGATACCATCACGCCATTCACCGGTATGTGGTTGGCGACCGCAGTCTTGACGCCGATCGGAATCTTTCTCACCTACAAAGCTCTGAACGACGCACCCGTGCTGAATCGTGAGTTCTATGATCGGTTGCGTGCCCGCTGGAAAGAACGGATGGGGCGTAAAGGATGAGAATTGATTACATTTATCCGGTCAACGTTGGGCCCCACTATGCAGATCGAATGGCAGAATTTTCAAGTACAAAAGCGCGTCGCGCTTTTCTCCACCGGGATTCTGGTTTTCAAATTTTGGGCCTATTTCTCCACGCATTCCGTTTCCATCCTGACCGATGCGCTTGAAAGCATTGTGAATGTAACAGCCGGATTCATCGGACTATACAGCCTGTACATCGCGGCACAACCCAAAGACAAAGAACATCCTTACGGACACGGGAAGGCTGAGTTTATATCCGCTGCCATAGAGGGAACACTCATTGCCTTGGCGGGCATTACGATCCTCTATCAATCAATACAAAAGTTCTTATCGCCCGGACCCATCCATCAACTCGATTTGGGCATAGCCCTGATCGCCGCAACCGCGGTGATGAATTTTGCATTGGCGCATTACTGCCTGCGCACCGGAAAGAAAAATCATTCCCTGGCCCTGATCGCCAGCGGACAACATCTTCGTACCGATGCGTTCTCCACGTTGGGGATCGTGGCCGGATTGATCGTACTTTATTTCACTGGATGGAATTGGCTTGATCCGGTGTTGGCAATCGGCCTGGGGGCGTACATTGTTTATACGGGCTATCAAATCCTTCGACATTCCATCGGCGGCATCATGGATGAAGCCGATCATACCTTGTTGCAGCAATTTGTGGATCTGTTGAATCGCGATCGTCCATCCGGATGGATTGATTTGCACAACCTCCGTGTCATCCGCTACGGCACCAAGCTGCACGTCGATTGCCACCTCACCCTTCCTTGGTTTCTGAATGTACACGAGGCTCACCGGGAAGTGGATGCGCTCTCGGAAAAGATCCGTGCCGAATTCGGTGAGTCCATCGAACTCTTTGTGCATACCGATGGATGCATGCCCTTTTCTTGTAAGCTCTGTGACCGTGCTGATTGTCATGTGCGGCTCCATGCCTTTGAGAAAAAGTTGAGTTGGAATCTGGATAATATTTTGACCGACCAAAAACACCAAATCGTATGAAAACCCTGACTACTTGGGTGGCCGACCACCAATTCATCAGTGAACAGAACGGACAACGCATTTCGATCGACGGCTCTTTGCAAAAAGGGATGAGCCCAAAAGCCTTGTTGCTGTCAGGCATCGCCGGCTGTTCGGCAATCGATGTGGTGGATATTCTGGTGAAAATGCGGGTGTCTTTCAGTCAATTTGAGGTGTCGGCAGAAGCAGCGCAAACCGAAGAGCATCCCCGCGTGTTTACGCAGATTGATCTGGTTTATCGAATCGATGTGGATGCAGCAGATATGGATAAAGTAAAAAAGGCGGTCGATCTTTCGCTGGAGAAATATTGTGGCGTAGCGGCTATGCTTCGTAAGAATAGTCCAATTGGATATAAGATCGAATTGATCTGATCAGCTGCCGCGGTGCTTGCGCAATTGTTGAATCATCGCTCGCATGTCTTTGTGCAAGGGCGCTTCCAATTGAATGGAATTTCCATCTAGATCCCGAAAACTCAATTGATGTGCATGCAATCCCAATCGGCCGAGTAAGGGTCGTTCGGATTCTACGTATTTAGAAAGATGAAATTTTTTCTTGAGGGAGGAGAGCAGGAAAGGTTGTCCATCTCCATAGATCGGGTCACAGACAATCGGATGCCCCATTTCGCGGGCATGAATGCGGATCTGGTGCGTACGTCCGGTGAGGATCTTGAATTGCAACAAGGCATATCCCGGGAACCGATCCACCAAGCTGTATTCCGTATGCGCCTGTTTGCCATTTCGGTGAATGATCATGGTGCCATTCTTGGCCGGATGTTCGGCGATGGGCGCTTCGATGCTGCCGGAAGCTTGGGCCGGACAACCCACTACAAATCCCAGATAGAACTTTTCGGTGGTTCGTTGTTCGAATTGGGCGGAGAGATCTTGCTGCGCTTCGGGTGTGCGGGCAAAAATGATCAATCCACTTGTATCCCGATCGATTCGATGCACGGGAAAAATGGAGCCGTATTGTTTGATCAGCCAGGTTTTGAGGGATTCCTCTTTGCCGAAACGGTCGGGAACAGACAACACACCCGATGGTTTATCGATGGCCACCCAGTGTGCTTGTTCAGTCAACACCCAATCGCGGGCGCGATTCCAGTTGATGTTACTTTCCTTTTCCAAAATATTTCAGATCTCGAATTTCTTTTTCAGTAAGAAAACGCCACTTGCCCCGGTCAACATTCTTTTTGGTCAGTCCGGCAAAGACCACCCGGTCCAATCCCTTCACATCATATTTAAAATGCTCGAACAAACGACGTACGATGCGGTTCTTGCCACTGTGGATCTCGACGCCGATCTGACTCTTATCCTTGAGATCGGCATAGGCGAGTACATCGACCGTGGCGAGTCCATCTTCCAATTCCACGCCTTTCAGTAAGGCCTCGAAATGCGCGCGCTCAAGCGGTTTATCCAACTGTGCGTGATAAACCTTTTTGATCTCGTTGCTGGGGTGGGTGAGTGCTTGTGCAAGATCACCGTCATTGGTGAGCAACAATACGCCCGTGGTATTGCGGTCCAACCGCCCTACTGGAAAGATGCGTTCACGGGTGGCTGATTTCACGATGTCCATGACCGTCTTCCGTTTCTGTGGATCCCGCAGCGTAGTCAGGTGATCTTTGGGCTTGTTAAGCAGGATGTAGACCAGTTCGCTGGTTGGACGAACCACCTTGCCTTTAAATTTCACGACATCACCGGGGGCTATTTTGTGTCCAGGTTCAGTGACTACTTTCCCGTTTATTTCAACGATACCCGTACGGATCAGGTCTGCGGCTTCGCGGCGGGCGGCCACGCCGGCATGCGCCAAAAATTTATTGAGCGGCATTTGTGCCACCACGGTACGAGCCGGGACGGCAGGGCGTCCGGCGGAAGCTCCGGTTTGCCGGGCTCTTTTTTCTTCAAAGAATGCCTCTTTTTCTTTTCGGGCAACCCGCTTGTCTTGGCGGATCTGCTCTTTTTTGGCAGCGCCTTTGCGGTTGTTGAATTTGGAAAAACGATCGGAACCTCTTTTTTGCATGGTAGCTGTTTTACAACAGGAATGTAACAAAGATACAATTTCTCGAAGGGGGAATGAAAAATCCCCCGAAACCGGGGGATTCAATCGCTTTCAACGAGTATTAAACTTTTTGTTTGGGACGCTTGCGGTCTTCTTCCGAAGATGGCGGTGGTGGTGGCTGCGTACCGCGCCGATGCATCGGACCTTTGGGACCATTCGAGCGCACCTCTTTAAACTTCTTCTTTTGCTCTTCGGTCAGCAGTTTCTCCATGCTTTCCTTCTGCTCTTTCATCAGTTTTTTTGCCGCTTCTTTTTTCTGTTCGGAAGAAAGGCTGGCATTTTCTCGGATGGCCTGCATTTGTTTTTGCGTGGCACTCCGTTGTTTTTTCAGCTGACTCGTTTGTTCTTCGGTCAGGTTCAGCTGTTCTTTCATCCCCTGCATCTGCTTTTCACCTGCTTGTTCCCGAAGGTCCTTCATTTTTTTCTGTTGCTCGGGGGTCAGAAGGTTTTGCATGGCGGTCTGGTTCTCCTTGCGCAAGTTCTCCATGCGCGATTTCCATTCCTTCACCGTGATGTTCTCCTCTTTTTTCAGAGCATCCATACGTTTTTTGAATTCACTCCGTTGTTTTTTGAAGGATTCTTTCTGGGCATCCGATAAGTTCAGCTCCTTCATAGGCATATGGCCTGGGTCGCCTTTTCGCGCATGACGGGGCGGGGGCTGGGGGGCATCTGGACGGCCCGGAATCTGCTGGGCAAATCCAACTCCAGTTAACGCCAAGAGCAGTCCCAGTGTGCATACCATTGATTTTTTCATACTACTTGATTTTGTCTGACCGTCAAGCGGTCGAACGCATAGATAGACAGGGGGCGAACGGAAAGGTTTAACCGACCTTATTGGCCAATTGGCCACAGGCGGCATCGATGTCCTGGCCGCGGCTGCGCCGCAAACGCACATTAACCCGGTTCTTCCCCAGGTATTCCATGAATGCCTCCACCTTCTGCTCCGTCGGCTTCTCAAACCGGGCCTGATCGATCGGGTTGTATTCGATTAGATTCACCAAGTCGGCCGGTACCTGCCGATACAACTTGATCAGCTCATCCGCATCAGCCAGTGAATCATTAAAATTTCGGAACAGGATATACTCAAAGGTGATTTCGTTACCGGTATTCTTATAAAAGTCATTGAGGGCCTCGACCAGCGATTGGATGTTGTTGCTGTCGTTGATGGGCATGATCTCGTTTCGCTTCCGGTCATTGGCGGCATGCAACGACAATGCCAATTTGAATCGAACACCATCTTCGCCCAACTGTTTGATCCCCTTGGCCACCCCCGCGGTCGATACGGTGATGCGGCGTGGGCTCATGGCCATGCCATCGGCAGCCGTGATTCGGTCAATCGACCGAAGCACTTGCTTATAATTCAGCAAAGGTTCACCCATGCCCATGAACACGATGTTGGTGAGCTTGCGTCCGTATTCCTTCTCACACTCGGCATTGATCAAAACCACTTCGTCATAGATCTCGTCGAATTGCAGATTTCGTTTGCGGTCAATGTATCCCGTTGCACAGAATTTGCAATT
>Ga0102922_1000056_pt1 | contig 21399 bp, 20 predicted proteins | sample Colrivmeta1569A3_FD_81569 | JGI IMG/M metagenome (GOLD analysis project Ga0102922, IMG submission 81569) | Estuarine microbial communities from the Columbia River estuary - metaG 1569A-3 | ecosystem: Environmental > Aquatic > Marine > Intertidal zone > Estuary | place: USA: Columbia River... | reverse complement strand
TATCGGCAAATCGGGATAGGTCTGGTGTGCTGACGGTAATTCGAATGCCTGCTCCGGTGCCCGTGGTCTGATCGCCCAAGATCCCCGAGGCACCCGTCAGCCAATCCCATTGTCCGATCGCACTCACCGATACGATGGGTGAACGGACCTGTCGGGTCGGATGTAGCCCGGCATGGGGTTGTGTAGGGTCGGGATGAATGCCGGGATCCCCGCCGATCCAGGCAGCTGCATACGAATCGGTGATGCGGTCGGGTTTTGACATTTCCAGGGTGCGTAACTCAATGCCATCTCCAATTGGAAACGTAAAAGCACCGTTTCCAACCTTTTTCAAGTAGCCATCGATCGAGTAGCGGTCGGAGTATTGGATAAATCGTGCATCGTCATAGAGACTGAAAAATCCCGGTTCAGCTCCTCGGGCAGTTGACCACTTCAGGTTCGGTTCGTTAGAGAGATCGATCGTCCCGAATAGGGCCATTTCCCGCCGTTCGGCCACATATGTAGCCTGTGACCACACTGAATTAGTGGTGCTGAAAATTAATAGGAACGTAAAAAGTACAATGAACGGGTTCGTCATTTACAATTCGCGGTTGGTTGGGTTGCAACATTACGCGTCAGTAATTGACTAAAAGTCTGATATAGATCAGTTGAATGGGTGATTCCTCAACCTCAGTTTATGTGCTGTAGATTAGCGCTTCGGGAATACAGTCGCTTTATACTTTGCTATTATCAAGAGATCGTCGAATATTTCGTTCGAACTCCGACCAGCAAAGGGCAGGAGTAAAGGCCCTAAGTATAAAAATGTATTTATACTTAAACTTTTTGGAGTGATATCTAAATTTGTTTGTGTTACGTTGCCATAGCCCACTTGGAGTATGCATGGATCAGCGCAGCAAATCAAACTCCGCTATCACTTGTAAAACAATTTGTGGCCTTTTCTATTTCATTTCAAGAACCACTTTCTTGTGTAAATAAAAACTGGAATTAAAACAGAATAGGCAATAAAAAAAGGGATAATGAAATTGATCCATCCCAATACCAAAAAGCTGGCCATCAATAATAACTGGAAACCCAGTCCGTAAAATGATACTAAAAACATAAACCACTTAGGTGATGTGGTTGCTCGGGAGGCGTGCGGGTCCATTGAATAGATGAGTTCGTCAAATGCCTTGTAAAGAAAACGATACAGTTTGTACAGGATGTTCACCTTGGCCTGACTTTCTTCTGGGTATGCGTTTGGCACTTTATTCTCAAATATCTGGCTGGTGATTTCACCCTCGGTACGGTGACGAAAAATTACATGGTAGTAATTATAGACCGTTCCTTGCGTTTGCATGCAGAGATAGGCAAGCAGTCCCCAGCCAATGTTTGTGTCCGTGAACCATGCTATCGAAATGGTCAGTGCAAAGTTTAGGATGCTGTCAAGTATGGAATCCAAATAGCGACCGGTATAAGATGGCTGATTCTTGATTCTGGCCAGTTGGCCATCGGCTGCATCCAAGATTGATTTTAGGATCAGGAAAAATCCGGCTGCCCAATAGTTCATAAGCCCCATGCAGAAAATCGCCAATATGCCGGAAAGGCCAAAAAGCAGTGTAACGTGTATCGCAGTTACCTTCGTTTGCTTCAGTTGTTCCGCGATGATCCGGGCTGCTGGCCTTCCGTAGTCTGAAACATCAATAAATTTGTTTTCTAGTGTAAGTTTGGACATGGAATGATTACTCCAATCTAGTTGGAATTGTAAGCGATTGCCATTTTGGTGGCTTAAAAAAAACAGGCGTTTAATCGACCCATATTCCTGGAGTCGAAAAGCTTGTTAGGAGTCAACTAGGGTTAGCAGTTCGTCCTCCTTGTCCGTACAAATGTAATCTTGCCAACGAATAATACATATTTGTGTTTAGCGATTCAGGTCGATCTGCAAACAAAATGTCGGTTTCATTGAATTTCAATTCTCCGTGTTATTCCCTTGGTTTCAATTTTTTCATCACAGCACCTTTTATTGGGTGCTTTCCTAAATAAATACCTAGAAAGTCAATTCAACAGGGTTAACAGCATAACTTTAACCGCGCATAAATGGAATAAATAATCTAATAGAAAAACACCATGACCGAACAGAATTTCAAGAATCATAAACGCTTACACCCTTTTTATCACTTTTTTATTTTGCCCCTTTGTTTGGTCGGCCTGACTGCAGGTTTGTTGCACACATTCATGGCTGCGGGTCCGGATCAATACTTCCACGGTTTGATGGCACTGGCTTTTTTCTTATTGTTTTGTGTAGCGGGAATTGCCCGTATTTACGCGATGAAAGTTCAGGATCGCATCATCCGTCAAGAAGAGAATTTCCGACACTATCTGTTAACCGGGAAGCCACTGGATGCTCAATTGCGCAGCGGACAGATCATTGCCCTGCGCTTTGCCTCCGATGCCGAATTCCCCACCTTGGCAACTCGTGCTGTGACTGAAACCCTCAGTCCCAAGCAAATCAAAGAGTCCATCCAGCACTGGCGGGCAGATCATCGCAGGGTCTAAGCTTTTTTAATTTAAACCTTTGTATTTGATGAATGTCTGATGGCCATGAAAAATTCAGTTCTCTACTGTTTACTGTCCCTGGTGCTGGGACTGATGTCTTGTCAGCCCGGTGAAACACCGCCCAACCCAACCGGCACAACCCTGTATTTCCCGCCCGTGTCCAGTACCGAGTGGCAAACCTCTACCCCCGCGTCCTTGGGTTGGAATGAAACACAGCTTGCCGATCTGAATCCCTTCCTTCAATCCAAGAATACTAAGGCCTTCATCATTCTGAAAAATGGGAAGATCGTTGTCGAAAAATACTTTGGGACGTTCACAGCCGATAGTCTTTGGTATTGGGCATCAGCCGGGAAAACCATGACGGCCATGCTCGTAGGTATTGCGCAACAGGAAGGGCTTCTCAACATCAATAGCCGCAGCTCAACCTATTTGGGACGTGGATGGACTTCCTTACCGGTACTCAAGGAAGATCTCATCACCGTACGGCATCAGCTCACCATGACGACCGGACTGGATGATGGCGTACCCGACGATAACTGCACGATCCCTTCCTGTCTGATTTACAAATCCGATGCCGGTACTCGCTGGGCCTATCACAACGCGCCCTATACGTTATTAGACAAAGTAGTGGAAACGGCCACCGGCCGAACCTACAATGCCTATTACCAGCAGAAGATCCGCAATGCAATTGGTATGAATGGAGGTTGGCTGCCGAATGGCTTCAACAACGTGTTATACAGCAATGCTCGAAGCATGGCACGATTCGGATTGCTCCTGCTCAATAAAGGGAAGTGGGATCAGACGCCGGTCCTGACCGATTCTAACTATTTCAATGCTCAAGTCAATTCCTCTCAAGCCATCAATCCATCTTATGGGTATTTGACTTGGCTAAATGGGAAATCAAATTTCATGGCACCGATCTTTCAAACGGTATTCCCGGGAATGATCGTTCCCAATGCCCCCGCCGATATGTACTGCGCATTGGGTAAAAACGATCAAAAGGTATATGTGGTTCCTTCTCAAAAACTGGTGGTGATCCGGATGGGAGAGGCTTCCGGAACGCCGGCGCTGGCTTTGTCGGGTTTTGATAATGAATTATGGGGACGATTGAAAACGATCATTGGATACTGAGGCGGTCGATCAGACACTTACATTAAACTCCCTCAGCGCATCGTTCAAACTGGTTTTTTGATCGGTGCTTTCTTTCCGTTTGCCGATGATCAATGCACAACCCACACCGAATTCTCCGGCGGGAAATTTCTTGTTGTAGGTTCCCGGAATTACTACACTTCTGGCCGGCACGCGCCCTTTCATTTCGATGGGCTCCGAACCACTTACATCGATGATCTTGGTCGATTGTGTCAAAACCACATTGGCTCCCAGCACCGCTTCTTTCTCGACGATCACGCCTTCCACCACGATGCAGCGACTGCCAATGAAGCAGCCGTCTTCGATAATAACTGGACTGGCCTGCAAAGGTTCCAGTACGCCGCCAATTCCTACACCACCACTCAAATGTACTCCCTTGCCGATCTGCGCACAGCTACCCACCGTCGCCCAGGTATCGACCATCGTGCCTTCATCTACATAGGCGCCAATATTCACGTAGGAGGGCATGAGCACCACATTCTTTCCTAAATAAGCACCGTACCGGGCAATGGCATGCGGCACCGCACGAACCCCGATCTCCGCATAATTGCGCTTGAGCAACATCTTGTCGTAGAAGGTAAACGGATCCATTTCCCAGGCTTGCATGGGTTGAATGGCGAAATACATCAAAATGGCCTGTTTGACCCACTCATTAACCTGCCAGCTGGCATCACCCGGTTCTGCTACACGCAGTTGGCCACGATCGACCTGATCGATCACGGAACGTACGGCATCCGCATAAATCTTATCCTTGAGTAATTCCCGGTTCGACCAAGCGGCCTGGATCAATGATACCATGAGTGCTAATTTATCGCGAAAATAACCATTTCGCGAGATGCTATCTTTGTGCCATGCGAATCGGATTCGATGCCAAACGAGCTTTTCACAACGGTACTGGACTCGGCCATTACAGCCGCACGTTGATCCGGTCCCTGGCCAATATCTTTCCCGAGCACCAGTATTTGCTATTCAACCCCAAGTCCTCAAAAAAATTTCAACTCCCTTGGGACGGCACCGAACGCAACAACATCCAAGAGATTTTACCCACCCGGTTTATGGATAAATGCTTGACCGCCGCCTGGCGTTCTTCCTGGGTGAAGCGCGACCTGAAAAAAAACCAGATCGATCTATATCATGGATTGAGCCATGAAATACCGCGGGGTATCGAAAAAGCGGGAATCCCAACCGTGGTCACCATACATGATCTGATCTTTGAGCGATACCCGAATCAATACAACCCCATCGATGTTCGCATCTACCGCAATAAATTTCGGCATGCATGTGAAAAGGCCGATCGAATCATTGCCATCAGTGAGCAAACCAAACGCGACATCGTAGAATTCTATAAGATTCCTGCTCGAAAAATTCGAGTCTGCTATCAAAGTTGCAATCCCACATTTTTTGATCGCGTATCAGAGGAAGAAAAGCAACGCATCCGGGATCGATATCAACTTCCTTCGCAATTCTTTCTCTATGTAGGCAGTATCATTGAGCGAAAAAATCTAGGTCGTGTCATCGAAGCCATGGATGCGATCCGAAACGTCACCGACATGCCGCTGGTGGTGATCGGTACGGGCGATCGATACGAGAAACAAGTTCGTCAATCGGTCCGCGAGCGTAATCTGTCGGGTCGCGTGATTTTTTTATCCGATTCCCAAGCGGCCAAATTAAGTTCAACCTTTCAAAACGCCTCCGATTTTCCGGCGATTTATCAGTTGGCAACGGCCATGATCTATCCTTCCATTTTTGAAGGATTTGGAATCCCGGTTTTGGAAGCCCTGGCCAGTGAATTACCGGTGATCACCTCGAATCTTTCTTGTCTGCCCGAAGCGGGTGGACCGGGCAGCTTACTCATCGATCCGTACTCGTCCGAGGCCATGGCCGAAGCCCTGCTTCGAATCGTAAACGAACCGGATCTGATTCAAACTATGAAGGCAACTGGAAAGAAACATGCCGATTTGTTCACCCCGGATATCACCGCTCGTCGTGTGATGGACTTATATGAAACGCTATGATGGAATTTGAAGCCGATGTCATTCGATGCCTGGAAGTACTCCGCAGCGGCGGGACCATTCTATATCCAACCGACACCGTTTGGGGGCTTGGTTGTGATGCGACCAATCCGGAGGCAGTAGCTCGCATCTATGCGCTGAAGAAACGACCCGAGAATAAAGCACTGATCGTACTGGTAACCGAAGAGCAGGATGTCCTTAAATATGTGGCGGCTCCGGATCTTGCTTTGTTTGATCATTTAAAAACTCGTGCCAAGCCCACCACGGTGGTCTATGAGGGAGCCATCGGATTTGCGGATAATCTAACCGCATCCGATGGGAGCATTGCTATTCGCATCTGTCAAGATTCGTTCTGTCGACATCTCATCAAGCGCTTTGGAAAGCCCATTGTGTCGACCTCTGCCAATAGCTCCGGAGAACCCACACCGACCCATTTTTTCGAGGTAAGTGCCAATATACGGGCTGGGGTAGATTACGTCGTACAACATCGCCAATCCGACACCCAACCAGCTGCTTCTTCCTCGGTGATCCGTTGGGAAAATGGACAGCCCATCATCTTACGTCCCTAGCGACGGCCCACGTTGTATCTTTGCCCGCTCATGGAAATTCAATTCCATCCGGATGAAAGGATTTGGCTGGACCGCGTTGCGGATTCGGCGCAGTCGTTGGGGCTGGAAACCTATCTGGTCGGCGGGTTCGTACGCGACAAGATATTGGGCCGGCCAACCAAGGATGCCGATTTTGTCTGTGTGGGCAATGCGTTGGACCTGGCTCAAAAAGTGGCGGAGGCCTATACCCCTCGCCCTACGGTCAGTCTCTTCAAAACATTCGGTACGGCCCATATTCAATTGAAAGACGGATGGGAACTGGAATTCGTGGGGGCCCGTCGTGAAAGCTATCAATCCGATTCTCGAAAGCCACAGGTTGAACCAGGCACCATTCAGGATGATCAGCAGCGTCGTGATCTGACCATCAATGCCCTGGCCGTTAGTTTGGACCGCGATCGGTTTGGTGTCGTGATCGATCCGTTCGATGGATTGAAAGATCTCGCCGAAAAAATCCTGCGCACTCCGTTGCCTCCCGATCAAACTTTCATCGATGATCCGTTGCGGATGATGCGAACCATTCGATTTGCCACACAGCTGGGATTCACCATTGAAGAAAACACCTGGAACGGAATCTGTCAAAATGCAGACAGAATCCGCATCATTTCTCAAGAGCGCATTACAGAGGAGTTGAATAAGATTCTTTTGGCGGAGAAGCCCTCCATTGGCTTTGACCTGCTTTATCGATCCGGCCTGTTGGAGCGGATTTTTCCTCAGCTCGTAGCTCTGCGCGGTGCAGAGAACCGGGACGGACATGGACATAAAGACAATTTCTATCACACGTTGCAAGTGGTCGATAATCTGAGCCGCAACTCTCAAGATCTATGGCTTCGCTGGGCAGCGGTGTTGCACGATATTGCGAAGCCTCAGACGAAGCGGTATGAAGAAGGGCATGGCTGGACCTTTCACGGTCACGAAGTGATAGGAGGTCGAATGGTACCCAAGATCTTTACGCAATTGAAACTGCCGTTGAATGAGCACATGCGTTTCGTCAAGAAATTGGTGGAATTGCATCTTCGTCCCATTAGCTTAACCAAAGAAAACATCACCGATTCAGCCGTACGACGGTTGTTGTTCGAAGCCGGTGATGATTTCGATTCGCTGATGATCTTGTGTGAGGCGGATATCACGTCGAAAAACAAACAAAAGGTCAATCGGTACCTATCCAATTTTCAACTGGTTCGCGAGCGTTGCCGCGAGGTAGAGGAGAAGGATCAGGTGCGTAATTGGCAACCACCGATCACGGGCGAACTCATTATGTCGACCTTCGGATTATCGCCGTCCAAACCGGTGGGCATCATCAAAGACGCCTTGAAGGATGCTATGTTGGATGGGATCATTCCCAATACCTACGAGGCGGCCCATGCATTCATGTTGTTGAAAGGGGCCGAGCTGGGGCTGACGGCGGTAAGTCGCTGAGGCGAATACGGGTTCAAGACCTACCTTTGTGCCATGGCCATTCTGCGTTTCCGTATTTATTTTGAAGAGGATGAAACCGTTTATCGCGACATTGCGATCAAGCACAAACAATCCTTTTTAGAATTGCACCAGTCCATTCTGAAAGCCTACGAGTTTGACTCCAAACACGCGGCTACTTTTTTTCGCAGCAACGATCATTGGCAACAAGGGCGCGAGATCAGCCTAGAGGTCTACGACAAAGAATACAAGGCACCTCCCATGCTCATGAACGACACGGTGATCGCCACCGAGATCAAAAACCCAAACCAACGTTTCATCTATCAATATGATTTTGTTAAGGGTTGGACCTTTCTGGTCGAATTGATCAATGTGTCAAACGAAGAAGATTCGAACCTGACCTACCCGGCGATGGTTCGTTCAGTCGGGTTAGCCCCCAGCCAATACGGGACCAAAAGTATGTTGGGCGAAAAATTTGCCGACATCGAAGAGAAATACGACCTCACTCAAGCCGGCGATGGATTTGGCGAGAAAGATGAAGAAGGGGAGGATGTAGGTTCGGAAGAAGAGGAATACGGCACCGACGAAGAGGAATAATTTCCCATGCAATTGAAGTCAAAAAATGTGATCGCAGTCGTGGGACCAACCGCGGTTGGCAAGACATCCTGCGGCATTCGATTGGCCGAGCATTTTCAAACCGAAATCTTATCGGCCGACTCAAGGCAATGTTATCGCGAACTGAATATCGGCGTGGCTCGTCCATCGGACGAAGAGCTGCAACAAGTGCCTCATCATTTCATTGCTTCGCATTCGATCCACGAAGACCTGACCGCCGCTGATTACGAAACCTATGCCCTGAACAGTTCCGCGCAGCTCTTTCAAGAAAAGAATCAGCTTATTCTGGTGGGGGGTACGGGACTTTACATCAAAGCCTTTGCCAGCGGATTGGATCCGATCCCAGAGGTGGCCCCGGCCATCCGTCAGCAAGTGATCGGTCTCTATGCGGAAAAAGGCATCCATGGATTGCAAGCGGAGTTGATCCGATTGGACCCGGAATTTGCACAAGAAGGGGAGATGCAAAATCCCCAACGGATGATGCGTGCCTTGGAAGTTATGATCACAACTGGAATGAGTATTGTGGCATATCGATCCGGCTCAGACAAAACGCGGCCATTCGGGATTCGGTGGGTTGGATTGGAACTACCGAGGGAAGAATTGATCCGTCGGATCGATGAGCGGGTTGAGACAATGATGCAAAACGGACTGTTGCAAGAGGTTCAAGCTTTATATGCACATCGTACGCTGAATGCTTTGCAAACCGTGGGCTATCGGGAATTGTTTGATCATTTGAGTGGACGGTGCTCGTTGGATGAGGCGGTGGAACGAATCAAGATCTCCACGCGGCAATATGCCAAACGTCAAATGACCTGGTTTCGAAAAGTGCCAGACATGCATTGGTTTCATCCCTCGGATGAAACGGGTATCCTGAAATTTTTGGAGGGAGTAAATTAACTCAGCTGTCTTTTGTATAGCTGGATGGTATTTTCCAATCCCAGGTACAAGGCATCGCAAATGAGCGCATGACCGATGCTGACTTCATCCAAATAGGGAATGTGCGTATGCAGGTATCCCAAATTGAAACGGTCCAGGTCGTGACCGGCATTTAAACCGAGTTGCATCGATTTCGCGAGTTCGGCGGCTTTAATAAAAGGTTGAATGGCTTGTTCTTTATTTCCGGCTTCAAATCCTTTTGCATAGGATTCGGTATACAGTTCGATTCGATCGGTTCCGGTAGCGGCGGCGGCTTTGATGAGGTCTTCGACCGGATCGATGAACAAGCTTACGCGGATGCCGGCTTGATGGAAGGTCTCCACCATATTTTTTAAGTACGCTGCTTCACGAATCGTATCCCATCCGTGGTCGCTGGTGAGTTGTCCGGTTGCATCAGGTACCAACGTCACTTGTTCGGGTTTTGCCTCCAAAACCAGATCTACGAAACGGGATTCCCGGCAGTTGCCCTCGATGTTGAATTCGGTGTGTATGAGGGGGCGCAATTGGCGCACATCTGAATAGCGAATGTGTCGCTCATCGGGGCGGGGGTGTACGGTGATGCCGTCGGCGCCGAAGGTTTGTGCATCGCGGGCTACCTGAAGCAGATTGGGGTTGTTCCCTCCGCGCGCATTGCGCAGGGTAGCGAATTTATTGATGTTGACAGACAGGCGGGTCACGGTGCAAATCTACGAACCTAGAGCTCTTTCCAGGTATGATCGGCCAGCAGCTGAACGGCTGCTAAGAATTGTTTGAATGGTCCGTTGGTGCCCCATTCTTTGGGCGCTACCAACGACAACAAATGCGTTCCGTCGTTGCGTTCGTATAGGTAGTAGGTTTGTCCGATTTGGGGCTTGAATGAAAGTTTGGCCTGATAGATCGTCAACGAGAGGTCTTTTCGCTTTTGGATCTCGTGGGCTTGCAGGGCCAGCAGTTCGATCTGCTTTCGGATCTGCTCGAGCTGCATGTTGGTCTGCTCTTCCATGGCCGTAAGCGCCTTGTGTTTGATGACCCCTTCTTTGGTCGGACGGATCACCGCACCAGAAACAGAGGCTGAGTAGGGCAGTACGCTAAGCTGTTTGTGGTAGATCTCTTGGTTGGTATAGGGGGTCCCATCGTCCCGGAATCCTTTTTGGATCAATTGTAGGTATCCGTTGGGCAGGATCTCGTGATGGATGTGCAAGCGGATCGAATCAGCTTGGTAGAATCGAATATCGAGGTTGATTCCGTCGGGTATGAATACTTCGAGGGCATCGCCCAAGGCTTTGTCGGCCGGCGGGTTCTTTGCTCCATCCGCCAAAATCACATAATCGGCAGCCAGGGAGGTATTGTCGGGCATCACCCGGTTGTGAAAGATGCGCAGGTTCTTGGTGGATTCAACCGCTTCGATGCGATAGATTCCGCTTTTGGGCACTTCTCCGTTCTCGTAATTCGATTTTTCGGGAAATAGTTGCCAGGAGGCCAGAAAATTGTAGGCTTGTACCATTCGGGTTTTAAAACAAAAAATTGAAGGAATTGTTTTTGAAGCCGGGAAGCTAAGCTTCCCGAATTTTGGGTTATGGATAGTTTCAATGGTCGGTATCAGGAATGGTCGGGCGCAACGGAGCAGGAAGTTTCCGTGATGGTGCTCGACGAATATGTGCAGATTGGATTTACGGGCACCAATCAGCGGCTTCGATGGCCAATCGCCGAGTTGAATGTGGGGGTGTCTCTTGGTGGAGCACAAACGGAGATCCGCCATCATCGGTTGCCGGCGCAAGTTTGCATCGACGGTCGCTTTGCCTTTGAACGGATTCAGGCGCGTCAATCCATGGGGCAACAGCCTTGGTATCGGAAGCCGCGTGTTCGGGAATGGATCCGCAATGGCGGATTGTTTGTGGCAGTGGTTGCTGTATTCTTTTTGCTGTATAGCTTGTTGGTGCCTTGGATGGCGGAGCGGATGGCCTCTACCGTCTCGGTCGATACCGAACAGCAGTTGGGGGATGGCGTGTACGAAGCGCTTTCGTCGAATTATCAGATCGACACCACTCAGACACGGTTGGTCAATGCCTTCTTTGAAACTCTAAAAGTTCCCTCTGCTTATTCGATCCGCCTCGTGGTGGTGAATAGCTCCGAACTGAATGCATTTGCCTTGCCTGGGGGACGGATCGTGGTGTATTCGGCCTTGCTGGACCGGATGGAGTCTGCGCCTGAATTGGCTGCCTTGTTGGCGCACGAATTTACGCATGTGGATCGTCGGCATGCTACCCGTTCGATCTTTCGGCGTTTGGGTGCACAGGTATTTCTGGGGTTGGTATTGGGAAAAGTGGGCACGGTTGGTACCGTATTGGTCGATCATGCCGATGAGCTGCGCTCGCTGACCTACTCACGGTCCTTGGAAAAAGAAGCCGATGTGCGGGGGGTAAAGATCTTGACCGATCGCGGCATTGATCCGTCCGGATTTCTGGATCTGTTCGAGCGATTGAAGACTGGTTCGTCCATCGAAGTTCCGGAGTTTTTGGCCAGTCATCCCGATCTGGACAATCGGGTTGCGTATATTAAGGAAATGTCAAAAGGGGCAAAGCCGAAGCCGCAGCCCGCTTTAGATACTATATTCGCTCAAATAAAATTGTAATCATGTTAGTGACCACAACCAGCACGGTAGAAGGAAGACCGGTACAGGAGTACCTAGGCGTCGTGAACGCTCAAAGCATCATCGGTGCGAATATTTTCAAAGACCTATTTGCCGGACTGCGCGATGTGTTCGGAGGTCGTAGCAAAACCTATGAGCGCGTATTGGAGGAGGCCAAAGAAGATGCCATGCGGGAGTTGGTAGAGCGTGCACAATCCCTAGGAGCCAACGGCATTCTGGGCGTGGATCTCGACTTTGAAACCGTTGGCGCCGGAGGAAGCATGCTGATGGTAATCGCAACGGGAACGGCAGTACGTCTCTGAGGCTATGCGGCGCTTTTTTTTCTTTTCGGTGGTTTACTTGTGGTGTCTTTGCGTTGTCAACGCCCAGGATTGTGCGCTGATTCGGCAGACTGATCCCTATACCAAATTAACCACCCTTTCTACGGGTTATCACAAGATGCCCGGTGGATCGCTGCTGCTGGACGCCAGCAAGACAGAGATTGATTGGATGCTCGAGGTGGGGGCCGGTGATGTGTGTTTCGACGACGAGACCACCGTTCAGGTATTCTTTGAGGGAACCAAAATTCGGTTGATGTTTCGCAACAGCGGAACCATGAACTGTGAGGGGTTGCTGCATGTGCTATTCAAGAATGCCTCTGGTACGAACTATCAACTCAATAAGTTGATCACCTTGCCGATCCAACGGATTGTGATCACTACGGTTGCTAAGAAAGAATGGGTGATCGAGCCCAATGCGGAGCAGCGGGCCAAGTGGATTCGATCGGCCACTTGTTTGGTCGAGGAAGCCAAGAAAATGCTGACACAATAAAAAAAGCCTTCCGGTTGAAAGGCTTTTTGATTCGTTCGAATTCCAATCAATATCGGTAGTGATCCGATTTGAAGGGGCCTGCTTTCGGTATGCCCAGGTAGTCGGCTTGAGCAGTAGTCAGCTCATCCAATTGAACACCGATTTTGGCGAGGTGCAGACGAGCTACTTTCTCATCCAGGTGTTTGGGCAGTACGTATACGTTGTTGTCGTAGTTCTTGTGGTTGTTCCAAAGCTCGATCTGGGCCAGGGTCTGGTTGGTGAATGAATTACTCATTACGAAAGAGGGGTGACCGGTGGCGCAACCCAAGTTCACCAAACGTCCTTCGGCCAGAATGATCAGGTCTTTACCATCCACATTGTAGATATCAACCTGAGGCTTGATGGTGTCTTTGGTGTCTCCATAGTTGGTATTCAACCAGGCGATGTCGATTTCAATGTCGAAGTGTCCGATGTTACAAACGATGGTCTTATCCTTCATGCGTTTGAAATGCTCACCGGTAATCAGGTCGCGGCAACCGGATGCGGTCACTACGATGTCGGCTTCAGCAACAGCATCAATCATTCGCTTTACTTCAAAACCATCCATGGCTGCCTGCAGCGCGCAGATCGGATCGATCTCGGTAACGATAACACGGCAACCGGCTCCAAGCAAGGAAGCGGCTGAACCTTTTCCTACGTCGCCATATCCACCTACTACAGCCACTTTACCAGCCATCATGATGTCGGTCGCGCGACGGATCGCATCCACCAATGATTCTTTACAGCCGTATTTGTTGTCGAATTTGGATTTGGTAACGGAGTCGTTGACGTTAATAGCGGGCATGGGCAGGGTGCCTTTGGCCACGCGCTCGTACAAGCGGTGAACACCGGTGGTGGTCTCTTCCGAGATTCCTTTCACATACTGGGCCAATTCCGGGTATTTATCAAGCACAATGTTGGTCAGGTCACCGCCATCATCCAGAATCATGTTCAAGGGACGATCAGCTGCGCCGAAGAAGAGCGTTTGCTCAATGCACCAATCGGCTTCTTCGATGGTTTGGCCTTTCCAGGCAAAAACACCAATGCCGGCTGCGGCAATGGCAGCAGCTGCATGATCTTGTGTAGAGAAAATGTTGCAGGAGCTCCATTTTACTTCCGCGCCCAAAGCCACGAGGGTTTCGATGAGTACGGCCGTTTGAATCGTCATGTGCAAGCAACCGGCAACCCGAGCGCCTTTGAGGGGCTGGGTGGCACCGTACTCGGCACGAATGGCCATGAGACCGGGCATTTCTGCTTCGGCGAGGCGGATCTCTTTACGGCCCCATTCGGCCAGGGAGATATCGGCTACTTTATACGGAAGACTAAAATCAATCTGGATGGTGTTGGTAGACATGAAATGTCGGTTTGGTTTACAGCGCGCAAAGTTAGTGTATTGGTCCGTAAAAACCCGACTAGGTGGGCGATTCATTCAATGGGGCAGCCCATGATGTAATCGTTCATGTAAAAACCGTTTCCGATGTCAAAATCATCCACACGGAGAATCTGAAATCCGTTTTTTTCATAGAAACCGACCGCCTTGTTTTTTCGATTCACCTGCAACTCCAATTGGGTACCACCGGATTGTTTGATTTCCAAGCGAACCCGTTCGATCAGGCTTTTGCCCAACCCACGCTTTTGACGATCGCTTCGTACATAGAGTTTGTCAAGTTTCCAATGGGTTCCTTCTAGGCAGCGAAAGGAGGCAAATCCCAACGGCGTTGACGTAGTATCCTCCAAAAGGAGAAACCGAATCCCGGATCGTAGTTGGTCGGACAAGGCGGGCGGGCTGTACATCCAATCCAGCATGTACGCGATTTGTTCGGCCGTGATCACTTCGGCATAGGCCTTGGGCCAGACCTCGTGGGCGATCTCGTGGATGGCCGAAATATCGGCCGTGTTGGCTTCTCGGATCGTGTAATCCATCAATTCCCTTCTTTGCGTGCGGGTTGGCGGGGGGTGGTGTCTTTTCGTTCGGGTTTGGAAGGATCTTCTTTGGGCGCTTGTGATTCAGGTCCGATGTTGGGTATGTTCTCTTCGTAATCCTCTTCCGTTACGGCTCCGGTGTTATCATCGGCAGCGCCCGGAAGTGGATCGGTATCGCTGACCTGGATCTCTGCCGTTCCCTGATGCAGCGTTAGATCGGTGGGTTTAAAGAAACGGGCTCCTCGATCGATGCCGGATCTGGAATCGGATAAAACCTTACCGAGGAAATATTCACAGATGGGACGAGCCATGCGCGATCCATCGCCTTCGTTGCGAATAAAACGGTCGTCGAAGCCGACCCAAGAACCCATCAGGAGTTGGGGTGTATAACCGATGAACCAAGCATCGGCGTTGTCGTTGGTTGTTCCCGTTTTTCCACCCATCTCTTCCGCGCCCACGCGGCTGCGCATGCCGGCAGCGGTGCCTTTGTCAACGGCGCCTTGCATCATACGAGCCATTGTATACGCGGTGGCTTCGCTGATTACTTCTTCCCGGTTGGCAGTATAATCCATTCGTTTGATGACCTTCCCATTTCGATCTTCAATGCGGTTGATGCAGATTGGTTTGATGGAATAACCTCTTCCCGCAAAAATGGTATAGCCCCATAGCATTTCGAAAAGCGAAAGATCACAGGCACCCAAGGCCATGGAGGGATATGGCTTTACATCGGTGGGAATTTTCAGTCGGCGTAAGAAATCACTGAAGGCTTCCGTACCCACCTGTTTCATGACGTAGGCAGTGGCGCAGTTTTTTGAATAGGCGAGTGCGTCGGCCATCGTGATGGATCCGCCTCCGCATTGTTTGCTCGCCGGCACCCAGCCATTTCCTGGAAAAAATTGAGCTACATTTTCGAGCACCGACTCGGGACGCAATCCACGTTCCTCAATGGCTTGTGTGTAGAGAAGTGGTTTAATGGTGGATCCAACTTGTCGTTTGGTCCGGATGTTGACGTGATCGTATTTGAAGGTCTTGAAATGGATGCCACCTACCCAGGCGCGTACTTCTCCTGTAAAGGGATCCATGGCCATGAAGGAGGCTTGCTCCAGTTGTTTGTGGTATTTGATCGAGTCAAGGGGCGACAGCACGGTGTCCTTCTCACGTTTTTCGTTCCACGCGAAAACGCGCATGGGCACTTTTTGATTGAACAAAGCTTTGATCTCTTTCTCGCTGTATCCGTCTTCTTCCAAATTCTTCCAACGATCCGATTCGCGCATGGCTTTTTCCAAGATGGCTTCCTTGCCTTTCCAGATGGAACCGGTACGCATCGAATATCGGGCATTGACGCCCTGCTGCAATCGGGTCATCTGATTAGCCATTCCTTCCTCTGCATAGAGTTGCATGCGGATGTCGATGGTGGTGTAAATCCGAAGTCCGTCTTTGTAAATGTTGTATTCCTCTCCATCGGGTCGACGAAGATCCTTGAGAGCTTCTTTGATCTCTTCCTTCAAAATCTCTCGGAAATAAGGGGCGTAGCCGGTATTCTCATCCATCTTTCGATAGTTGAGTTGGATGGGAAGCGCTTTGAGTCGGGTGGCTTCCGCGGCGTTGATCTTTCCATTGACCTCCATTTGCCCAATCACCACGTTGCGGCGCTCCAGCGCGGCTTTGGGGTTTCGAAGCGGATTGTAAATCGTATTGCCTTTTAGCATGCCGATCAGCAACGCGGCTTCTTCGACATTTAATTCAGCGGGTTCTTTTTGAAAGAAGGTGCGCGATGCATTTCGGATCCCGTATAAGTTATTTCCAAAGGGGACGGCATTGAGGTAAAGGGTTAAGATCTCTTCCTTCGTGAAATTCTTTTCGAGTTTGACTGCGATGATCCATTCTTTGAGTTTCTCCACCACGCGCCAAGCCTTGTTTTTACTGCCTTGGTCAAGTAGGGCTTTGGCCAGCTGTTGGGTGATGGTGCTGCCTCCACCTTGTGATCCGAGCGTGAATACGGCCCGGAGCGTTGACTTGAAGTCAATTCCGCTGTGGTTATAGAATCGTTCGTCTTCGGTAGCGATCAGGGCATCCAGTACCGGCTGGGAGATATCGCGGTATCGTACGTTGCTGCGATTGCCTCTTTCGCTGTGGTATTTTCCCATCAAGGTTCCATCGGCTGCATATACTTCGGATGCTTGTAGAATGGAGGGGTTTTCCAGTTCGGTCAACGAGGGCATGTAGCCAAACAGCCCCCAATTGGCTAGGAGGATCAGCAGCAGGAAGGAACCAAGTCCGATCCCGAAGGCCTTCCAGAACCATTTGATCAAAGGGGAGGGGGAGGGGGTATTTGTCGGGGGCATGGGCATGTATCTGCGTGTTCAAAATTAACGCAACGCCGTGTCTTGGACGGAGATGCACGTGAATATTTTCCCAATTCTATTTGAACAGTTCCGGGTAGGCGTTGCGCAAGTACGTTTCGTAGGCGTCGAAGTTTTTTTCGGAACGAACCTTGTCCAGGTTGGCGGCGTCGATCAAACTAAATCGGTAACGTCCGGCATTGAGCCAAGGAAAGATCTCAGTCGAAGCCAGTTTTCGGATCTCCTTCATATAGTCGCTGGCTTCCGCAGCTTGTTGGAACGGCGCTACCAAGAGCAATCGCTGCTTGTCGTTTAGTCCGATTAATTCAAGGGTATACGACTTGTTGTAGTACGTGCTGCGATTGTGACGGAACAAGGCGTTTTTCGCTTCGTTGGCAAATACCGCATCCACGTCTTGCAAGACAATCACCACTTGTTGCGGATTTTGCAGATTGAAGTTGTAGGCTGGTGGGTTGGTTTTGTTGTTGACGGTATCGGGTGCCGGAACTGGTTTCGAGGGAGGTGGAGGCGTTTTCACCCGGGTGGTGTCGGTCGGCTTTTTTGATTCAGGAGCAGTGGCGGGTTTTTGTTCTTTTGGTTTTGTTTGTACGGTATCCGGCTTGATTGGTTCTGGTTGAGAAAGTTGGTAAACGCTCAGTTCTTTTTCGATGCTATCACGTCGGTTCAACACCGCGATCATGGTTTCTGCTTTTGCGGCTAGAGGCGTTTGCTGAAAATTTTGAGTGATGTAACTCAGTCGATTGATGGCAATGCTATCCGATCGACGTTGGATGTGGTAAACGGCTTCTACGTACATGAGTTGGGGCGTCCAGTAATTGCGCCCGTATATGGAATCGGCTTTTTTCTTCAGTTGCGCTGCTTCGGCATATTTTCCTGACAAGAATCGATCGTAGATGGTCTGATAAAGGGCCGTGGCTTGTGTCTGTTGTTCCCGCACAGGATCTTTACCCGTCACGATCAATTTTGTCTTTTCGGAGGACGCATATTGTTTTTCTAAGGTGTTGCGTATGGCTGCTGCTTTCTGTGTGTCGCCGTTTCGCTGGTGGCAATAATACAGCAAGAACAAGGCTTCATCCATGGGTTGAAATGACGGGTAATCCACGGCTACTTTTTCCAGCGCTTGGATTCCATTTCCACAATCTTCCATGCGTTGTATGTAGGTCTTACCCAGCAAAAACCAGGCTTGCTGTAGGGAGTCGTTTACTTTTTTGAGTTGCTCCGGTGTGGTGGGTAATCCGGCAGAAAGCGTCTCGAAATCTACTTCGCCGTTTTGGTTGTTGTTGCCCGCGCCTGCGTTCATGGTGCCTCCGCCCACGGGTTGTTGTCGTGCATTGATGAGGGCAGACAGGCGTCGCCAATTGTCGGCATTCGGTCGGTTGCCCCATCGAGCTTGGAATTCAGTCAAGCCACGTGAACGGGAATTGCCATTGTAGAAATACCATTCACCCCGGGGTTCATTGCCGGCTCCAAACACACCTCCGCCGGCCGGAATGACGCTCCCCCCTCGGATCGGTTCGTCTTTCAATCCTTGTTTTTTGCGGATCTCTTTGACGAGTTTACGAATGAATTCTTTTCTTTCGTCTTCGGGCAGGGCGACGATCCGCAGCAGGCTGTCTTGTCGCTCAATGATCTCCAGTTGGGTGGCAATGATTCCCAACACCTCTTTTTGTTGACGAATGGAGTCGGCATTGGGCAGTTTGGCGTCGTCCAATTTGATGCTGTCGTAGAAGTTGTAGGCTTGACGGTATTCTTTTTGTTGGAGACTGATCCGCGCTAATTGTTCAAAGGCTTGGTTGCGTTGGGCGAGATTGTTGCTGGATACTTGAACGCTGCTCATCAATAAAGATTTCGTAGCGGGCAGGTCGCCAGTCTGCCATTGTATTTGGGCGGCCATGTAGTAAATGATGTCGCGATACTCGGTGTATTTATCGCGCTTGGCCATTTGTTGCAGGTCGCGAATGTTTGAAGCAATTTCATCGGCAGCCCCATCCCGATTCGTTCGGATGGAGGCGAGTCGGGCATAGATCTCCAAAATGGGATCCGTGGTGCGCGGGATGGAGCGGTTGTAATATTTTTCTGCCTCGGTCCATTTGCCGGATCGTTCATAGAGTTGTCCGAGCAGGAATTCCCAACGCGCCCGTTCATTTTGAGTAGTGGCCCGGTCCAATGCCTGACTCAAATGACGTGCGGTGCTGTCCCAATTCTGTTGTTGATAATACCACCAGGCCTGTACCTCATGCAATTCTTCCCGCAATCGGGTGGGGAAAGCGGGATCACGACGCAGGGCTTCGATCAGACTGGCGGCTTCGGCCAATTGATTCTGGGCAATGAAGTTCCGGATCTGCCATAGGAAGGCATCGTTGCGGCGGGGCGGTCCGTTTGACAGGAGCTTGTTGGCGAAGCCTTTTTTCTCGGGGGTGGAAATACTCAGCGCGTTGTTGCCATCGCGGGCACTGCCAATGGTACGGGTATACCCGTCTTTTTCGCGGGGCGCATAGGCTTGGTTGATGAACTGAAAAAGGATGCGGGCCGAATCAAATTTCTGTTGAAAATAATAGGCCGCTCCCCAAAGCAGATAGAGATCATCATTCCAGTCATTGCGCAGGTCGTGCAGCACGATTCCGGAATTGCTTTTCCAGATTATTGAATCCAACTGCACCCCATCTTGGGCTGTCTTTTCCAAGGTGTAATTGTAGAAAGGTAGGAGCTGGGTGAAATCGTCTTGAAAGGCCAGCTTGGCCCGGGTAAGGACCTCGTTCAGTTTGTTGGACGCATTGAAAAAATAGTTGTATCGGGTAACGGTATTTTGCAGAATTCGTTGCGGGAATTTGATGCGTTTATCGGAGGTTTTCTCCCCCCGTAAGATCCGCTCTTCGTACTCTTTGGGTTTTTCGAGTTTTAGCTCAAATCCGGTCTGTGACAAACCTGGAATGGCCCAGCATGTCAAGATGATCAGCGTGATATGGGAGCGGAGAATGCGCATGCAGGGGATGCTAATAACGATTTTTGAGGGCTTTTAGTATGACCGAAAAGCAAGCGAAAATAACCATTTTGGAGGGTTTGGCCCCTGCTACAACACCCCGGATTGCGCTATCTTTATACAAATGAATGTATGATTAAATTGGATGCAGCTTCTGCCTGGAAGCGGCTTCGGAACCGATATAGGCTGATCGTCATGAACGACGACACCTACGAGGAGGTCACTACATTCCGATTGACCCGCGGATCGGTTTACGTGGGCTTGAGTACAGTGTTTGTGCTGCTGGTCGGACTCACCACGGCGTTGATCGTGTTCACCCCCCTGAAATACTACATTCCCGGGGCCGGTCAGAGTTACCAGTCGGTTCGTCAATTGAAACAGCTTCAATACCGCGTGGATTCGATTGAACGGCAAGATGCCTACAAAACCCAGTACATCCTTGGTTTGAAGAAAGCTTTGGGTGGAGGCGGGATGGGGGCGCTAGATACCGTAACCTTGCAGATTCCCGTGCCGGAAATCATAACGGATTAATCGAATAAAAATGTTTAATACAAAAACCAAAATAGAACCTATGGGACAGATCCCGGTATCCACCTCAGCCGCCACGATGATCGGGGCAGGCACTACGTTAAAAGGAGATATTCAAAGTCAGCAAGACCTCCGCATTGATGGCACCGTGATCGGCAATGTGCGGAGCGCAGCCAAGATCATCATCGGTCAGGGCGGTGTCATTGAGGGCGATTTGGAGAGCATCCAATGCGATGTAAATGGTAAAGTGTCGGGTAACATTCGTTGCCGCGAACTATTGCAATTGAGAGGAGAATCCGTCATTACCGGGAATCTCTACGCCGGCAAACTGCAGATCGAACCAAGCGCCACCTTCAATGGCCAGTGCCACATGGGTGCGAACATCGTTGAGATGGGAAACAATGAGCAAATCACCGCGACCGCCCGATAATCGATCGGCATTGCGCTACCTGGGACTGGCCACACAGATCATGGCCTCCCTGGCTTTATCCGTTTGGGCAGGAATCCAGCTCGATCGGTTCCTAGGCATCTTCCCGCTCTTGACGGTAGTATGCCCGTTGATCGTACTGTTCGCCTTGTTTTATAAGATCATCCGCGATACGCGGCAATAATAAATTTGATGAGCACCCGCCTGACCAACCGATTGTCCTTTCTCTCGCCCCTGCTGGTGCTATATACCACCCTTGTCTTGATCATCTTCGTTTTTAAAACGCAGCTGATTGGCTTGAAGGTGGATCTGGGGGTTTTGCATGCAGCCAATACGATTTTGTTTCTGGTGGCATCCTTCGCTGCCTTTTGGATGTCGATCGCTCTTCGTAAATCGGGCGGCCAGGCCTTGTTAAAAGCCCTTTACGGCGGATTCATGATTCGTTTTTTTGTGCTAGCG
>Ga0102922_1000038_pt1 | contig 26443 bp, 33 predicted proteins | sample Colrivmeta1569A3_FD_81569 | JGI IMG/M metagenome (GOLD analysis project Ga0102922, IMG submission 81569) | Estuarine microbial communities from the Columbia River estuary - metaG 1569A-3 | ecosystem: Environmental > Aquatic > Marine > Intertidal zone > Estuary | place: USA: Columbia River... | reverse complement strand
ATGAAGATATTAATATAAGTGAAGATATTAATATTATAAATTTAGAATCAATATATATTATTAACAAATATAATATAAAATTTTTAAATATTATATATAAAAATAAAATTGTAAAATTTTATGATATTTATCATAAATTATATTGGTTATTAGTTTATAAAACTATATCAGTAGATTTTGATATTAATATATTAGAAACTAAATTAAATGTAAACTTAATAAAATGTTTAACAAATAAATATATATTATTAAATATATACAGAAAAGTTTTTTTAAATTCTGAATCTTGTTACTTATGTTTTGATGACGATTGCGAATATATAATGACATGTTGTAATAGTATTTTGCATAAAAATTGTTTTTATTTATTTGATGAAATATGTCCAAATTGTAAAAATATTTATAATTTATATATTGATAAGAAAAAACTAAACTGAAAAAATAAAATAATATATTATTAAATTATAATGAGATTTATAATATTATTATTTTTTATAAATATTTATATTAATGATATACATGCATTTAAAAATAAAAATTTAAAATTTAGTAGAGATGTATTTTCAGGTCTTGGTGATAGATTTTCAATTTTATTTTGTTTGGCAACATTTGCAGATGTAACAAATACTAATATATATACATATTGGTATGAAAGAATACCACACAATAATAATAAACATAGATTTTATCCATTATCAATAATTAAAAAATATGTTAACTTTCCAAAAAATTTACATATATTACCAAAAAAAGTTTTTGATAAAAACATGTAATATGGAAGATGTTGATTCAGGTTATTCATCTATTTTGGATTATAATGTATGTTTATATACTGATGGGGTTAAAATGTTTAAAAAAAAATATAATATTAATAAAGAAAAATTTATTTCATCGTATAAAAAAATAATAAGTGAGTTTTATATTGATATTGACACAGGTATTAATACAAAATATGTTGTTGTTCATTTACGTGGTGAAGATAAAATTGATAATATAGAAAACTATAAAACAATTGAAATTATAAAAAATATATCATTACCATTAATATTTATTAGCAATGATAATAATTTAAAATCTGAAATAATTAAACATGCAAATAATATATGTTTACAAAAGAATCTTCAACTTATAAATCTTTATACAATTTTAAATTAATGTTAAATTCTATCGGAATAATACAACATTCACCTAAGTCATGGTCTGCTTTTTCAAGTATTGCTGCTATGGTAAATAAAGTTCCATTAATTAATACAAATAAAAATGTAACAAAACTATTTAAAGACGATACACCATCTGAATTATATACTTTAAATAATATTACAACATTTTATAAGTTATTAAACAAAAATACTTGAATTTATATATGATTATTTTATATTAAGATATATATTACATATATATAAAAATAAAAATTTTTAAATAAAGTGTCTTAAAATTATAATGATTAAATTCTTAATAATAATTTTTATTTGTTTAATACTTATATCTATGTTATTAAAAATAATATAGATAGTATTAATATAGATTGGATTAAAAATATTAGTAATAATACTGATTTAAAAAATCTTATACTTGTTGATACTCATAACACAGGTGCAATTAAATCATATAATTATAATAAAATATTTGGATATTTTTCAGATTGTCAATTAATTATATTTGAAAATCAACTTATAAATGGTATTCAAGTATTTGACATTAGACTTAGATTAAAAAATAATACATTCAAAATATATCATGGTCCTATTTATTATAATAATAATTTAAAAAATATTTTAAATAGTTGTATAAATCATTTAAATAAATATCCTTATAATTTTATTTGTTAAAAATGATTTAAAAAATAATTTTACACATACTTATTATAAAATAATAAGTAAACATAAAAATTATTTATATAAACAAAAAAAAATAATAGTAATATTATACTTAAAAATTTAAGATCAAAATATATATCATCATAATATGCAGATTACATATCATATATTTTTATATTTTTTATAAGATTTCTAATTTTATATTTAATATACATTTTTATATGATTATCAAATACATATCTAGTATACGTATTTAATCGTGTATTCTTTACCCAAATAACATTTCGATATTTTCTCAAAATAATTAATTCACCACGTATTATAACTTTATTTAAAGGATAATCTTTAATACGTGGAACAAATTCAAATAAATAATTATCTTTGCATTTATTATTTTCAAATAAATAATTATCTTTGCATTTATTATTTTCAAATAAATAATTATTAATACGCTTATCAAATATACCAATTTCATATTTAGACATTTTATTTTTTTCCGACATTTTATAATTTTTACTTTTTAGTATTGTATAATATGCAATTTTCACTTTTATAAATATGATTGTATTGTTTTAATAATACATAAAAATTATTTATATAAACAAAAAAAAATAATAGTAATATTATACTTAAAAATTTAAGAGGTAAAATATTATTAATTTCAAGATCAAAATATTTATTATCAGAATATGGATTATATATTCGATGGGAAAACAATAAAGATTATTTTACATATAATAATTGGATAATTCAAGATAAATATTCTGTAAATGTTAATAAAAAAAAAATAAATTCTGTTTTAAAAATAAAACAAGAATTAGAAAATAAAACTAATAACCAATATTATTTAATTAATTTTCTAAGTATTACATATAGATTTACATTTACAATACAATATACATCAAATTATATTTGGAAACATATACAAAATTTTACTTATGGTATTTATTTACTCAATTTTATTGATAATAAAAAAAAATAATTATATTTTAAATATTTACTAAGTATAGGTTTAATTAAATACTTTACTAAATATAGGTTTAATTAACTTAAATGTATTGGCTAATTCAAGTTTTATCTTATATAAATAATACATTTGTTTCGGTAGTATATAATGAAATGAAATATAATCAACTGCACAACATTTTTCATCATTTTTCATATGATGATAAACATTGTATGGATGAAATCTACTTTTACCATTTTTATCTTTTGTTTCACCAAGTAAAAAATCAAGCTTTTTTAAACACTGAATAAGATCTCTGTCATCTACTCCAGTATTTGGACAAAATTTTATATTTGTTTTAAGTGTGTTAACAAGTTTTTGTATTCCATGATTTGGTATAACATAACCAGCACCGCCGCTTAAATAATCATTAAAATGTTCTCCATATATATATGGATCTTCGTGTGATTTATCACTTAAAAATTTTTCTAAATTTTCAAAATTTAAAAATGTATTATCATCAGCAAAATAATACCATTTAAAATGTGGATAAGCTTTATATATTTTTGGTATCATTTTATAAGTCTGACTTGTTAGATTTTCATATGGTAAAATTTCATCGTAAGGAATTACTGGGAGTCTTGTTGTAAAATTGCTTGAAATAAATACAGTATAACAAACTTTTCCCCATGTTTCATATACTGACAATGCCCTTTCATAATAAGATGGTATTGTCCTCACAATACATAAAATATTATTTGAGTCTTTTTTGTTATATTTAAAAAAAATATATAATAATAATAAACATATTAATAATTGTATTATAATATTTTTTTTTTAATCATTTTTATTTTAATCATTTTTATTTATAAATATATTAATTAAATTAGTTCACTCTTTATTTATAAATGAAATTATTTATTTTAAACTATTTGTTTTAGATTACATATAACATTTAAAATAGGATTATATGATATATCAAATGAATTAAAAATTTCTAAAACTTTTTCTTTTTTTACAAGTTGTTTTATACTTTCATTTGTTATCATATATTCTCTATATTCATTATAAAATATATCAAATGAAATATTATCATTTATTTCATTATCAATTGTATATCTTTCAAATAAATATCCAAGAAATCTTTCATTAAGCATATCTATTTGTTTAATGATATCTTTACAAATAAAATCAAACCTTTTTTTATAATAACAATGAATTAAATTTATTATATAGTCATTTCTCCAATATATATTTTCACTAAAATCTTTTTTTAATGAAATATTTGCAAATTTTTCATGACTTAATTTAGGATGTTGTGTAAAACAAACTCTAAATGGAATAATTCTAATTCTACGTTTAACACCACCATCATATTGTGTAAATTGTGGTAAAAAATTAGAATTAATTATTATAGAAAATGATGGTGTAAATTCAATGAAATTATTAACATATAACATTCTAAATGATATTTTATCTCCTGTTGATATAGTTTTTATAACTTCAGAATCAATCTTAGTACAATTATCTGCTATTGAAGCATAAAATGCAAATAACATTCTATAATATTCTGGTTCACCACTTTTTTTTGATCTACCTTGTAAAAATGAAGATCCAACTGGTACATTAAGTTTTCCAAATGCTAAATTATTTAATCTAAATATAGAACTTTTACCATTAGATTTAGGACCATACATGAATAAAATTGAGTCATATTTATTTTTTCTATCTAAATTTTCAGACATACACTGCCAAAAATAATTATGTTCATCTTCTGAAATAAACATATCATTAATAGTTTTTAAACATATACTTTCTGAAATAAAGTTGTTATAATTTTCTAAACTTTTCTTATATATATCTATTGGGAAATTATAACCTACATCATATAAAATATAATCTTCATTTGTATATGATCTAATATCACGTATTTTCAAATCAAAAATAAAATCTGTAAATGGTATTATATTTGTATAATCACTAATAGCAACATCAATATGTTCAACTCTTGCAATGATATTATATATAACATTTTGTATATATAACTTCATATTAGATAAAGTTATTTTAAATAACTTATAATAAATTCTTGACATTTCTATATCAGATATTTCTTGATAATGTGATCCTTCTTCTCTATATATAAGTTTTCCAATTGAAGATGAATATTTAAATACGTATATTCCTAGTAATTCATTTATTTCTTTATCAAAATCTCCAGATTTAACTGATAATAAACCACATTTACACAATAATGAATATATATATTTTTCAGAAATGTTATAATTATTTGCTGAATTCCAATAAACAATATTTTGTTCTTTATTATACTTACAAGACCTTTTACTCATATTATCAAAAATATTAAATATTTTATTTTCATATTGAATACCAATCTTATTAATAATATTTCTACAACAAATAGTTAATTTATACCATGTATTATAATCATCAATGTACTCAATTGGTAATATATTAATTAAAATATTTTCTATTTCTCTTATAAATACATTTTTATCAATTTTATTATTAAATCCATGATAATATTTGATATCTTCACTTGAATGTCTTACTTCACTTGAATGTATATGATCTATATTATTTTTTTTAAATATATTTATAATATTATCTGGACATAATGGAATTATATCGTTATGATATACTAATTTATAATATAATCCATTTGAAATACAAATACATCCTTTTGATAATAATTCAATATTATTAACTGATTTTCTTGATTCATTTTGATTAATATCAGACAAAAAATATAAATGTAATAATCCATTACATGTTAAATCAATTGGACAATTTAATATACTATTGAATATACAAGCATATCCAATAACGTTTATTAATGTGTGTACAGTAATTGATACTTGATTTATTATATTATTAACTGTATCTTTTAAAATATTTTCTGTTATAATAACTTTTTCTTGTTTACCATTTATATATGATACATATTCATTACTTGAAACATTATAATTATAATCATATATTTCAGTTTTTATGAGATTATATATATAATTTAATCCATCATATGTATCAATATCTAATACTTGTATACCTGAATTATTTAAATAAATATATCTATTATTTGCAGATTTAGTTTGTTCTTCATTTTGCAAATGAATATGTGATTTACATAAGAAATTATATTCTTTTACAACTTTACCATTCTTAGTACCTTTTAAATTAATTTTACAAACTCTTGTTTGTTTGTTATATTTTTGTAAAATTTTATACATGTTGATTTGACAAAGTCTATTTATATCAATAATATTAATAATATTCACTTTATAAAGTGAATATTATTAATATTTATTTATATATAATAAGATGGAAATAATTAAATCTACTCAATATGTTAAAACTAATATAAAAATCATAAATAAAGAATGTGAAGATCAAATATATGCTATTTTAATTTCATTATTTAATTATAAAAAAAATATATTTAATGAATTTCAAATTAAGCATATAAAATTAATATCTGATATATTAAAAATATCAGAAAAAACTTTAATTGAATTGATGTTAACATTTGATTGGTGTCTAATTAAAAAAAAACATGTATTTTTTAATACAAAGTATTATTTATATATTTATTTATAAATAATATTTTTACATTTACATAAAATTAGTGAATATAGTATTTAAATGAGTCATTTTTTTGTGATATTGTACCATATATTTCAACATGTTTGTCATTATATAGTTTATGTATTGAATATACTCATTAATGTATTAACTTTTAATTTTATTATAGGATATTTTTCATTACATTCGTTAGTATATAATTCCCTTAATTGATTTATTATATTTTGATAAGTATCTATTGGTTTTAATTTTTCTTCTAGATCTTTTATTGATTTATCTATTTCATTAAATAAAATGTCTATCATGTTTTTTTTATTGTTTATATCGTTATTAGTTTTTGACATAAGTTTGGTTTTTGTATCGTTAAAATCATTTCTTTCTGAGAGTAATCGGGTTAATTTTATTGTATAATCTATGTCTATTATGAATTGATTTATTTGTTTTATATGATCATTTATATAATTTGTTGTGTCGTTAATCAATTTTTGATAATTATTTACTGATTATTTTTTAAATTTTGTATAATGGAATCTATGTTTTTCTCATTATTTATTACATCTATTACTTCTTTATATATTTGTTTTATATTGTTGTCTTGTATTAAATCTTGATATGTTTCGTATATTATTAACTTGGAATTGTTATCATAATCATTAATATTTTCTATCAAAAATTGTAAAACTTTAAATAACGGATACTTGTCAATACGATTTAAACTATTGTTTAAATTATTAAAATCTAATCTATTTATCATAATCTTAATGTGTAAATCATTTATAATGGATTCTATTATTTTTTCATCTAGATTGTTAGTATTATTTATTGTATCTATTAATGTTTTATGTGTTTTTTTTATATTTGAGTCTATTATTAAATCTTGATATGTTTCGTATATTTTTAACTTGGTATCGTCATTATAATTGTTAATATTTTCTAACATATTGTTAATATAATTCAAAAAATCAGTAGTATCAAACGATTTTAATTGTTTATCATCTATTTCTTCATTTGAGTCAATTTTAAAGTTATTATTTGGATCTATATTTTTATTAAATAATATATTATAAACATGTGATAAATACATCATTATTATAAAAAATTTATAATCATTTTTATAAAAGTACAAAACAAATAAATATAATGATTATATAAAATGAACATATATATATATGTTAATAATATAGTTATGGAAATGGCATCTTCGTATAATTTTATTATAAATAGTAATTTAATAAATCAATTATTAACATTTGTTAATATTAAAACAAATGGTACTTTAAAACATTTAGATAAAGAAAATATAACATTAAATTTAGATACAGAATTTTTATTACATATAGAACAATTTACATCAGTAAAAAAAAATATATATTTAAATAAAAGTGTAAAAAATTTTTATTGTGAAGGTAATATTTGTATTATTGATTATAATATTATTATATCAGAAGAATGGTTACACAAATATTTTGACCTTTTTAATTACGCAATAAAACAAGTTATTCCAAGATTAACTAATAATAACTCTAAACTTGAAAGAATATTTTATTTTACATTATTTACAAAAATAACTAATATAAAATCAATTATACTTACACATGAATTTAATAAATATATTGCAGTTGCATCAAAAGATAGAGATGATATTTTTATTAAAACATTATATTCAAAACTTGCTCATCAAACAAATCAAAATGAATATGATGAATGGTTTTCAAATGGAAATTTTTATCAATATTCAAATTCAATATTATTATTAAATATTAATTTAACAACTGGATTATTAAATAATAATTATTATTCTCATTTAAAATTTTGGAGAACATTTATAAATAAATTATTAGTTAAAATAATACAATCATCAAGTAATAAGATTAATATTTATTGTATTGGAAATTATGCTAAATTACTAATTCTTAAATTAAATAATGATATTAAATTAAACTGTAACATATATAATGATGTTGATCCTAGATTGAAAAATAAACCACATGATTATCTTTCTATGCCTCCATTTTTTTCTGATAATAGCTTATTATTTTTAAATTAATAATATTAAATTAATAATAATTAATATAAATATTATGTTGAATGGAGAATTTGATTGTAAAATTTATAATGATGAAAATAAACAAATTAAATATTGTAATCAAATAAATACAAAATCATTAACTAATAGTATTGATCATTTAATTAATGACACATTAGATTATATTGTTGAAGAAAAAGTTAATATATATCATTTACTATTTGTTTTTGTATTAAATGATATATATAGTGGAATAATTTTATTTAATATGATTTTAGAAAACATTGAAGGATTAACAAGTTCAAAAGTAGAAATTATTAAAAATAGACTTGATGATGACACAAATTTAATATATCCATTAATGTTATCAACATTAATAGTTCTACATACAAAAATGCAACAAGAGTATACAAAAGAATATCATCATATTTATAAAAATATTTATAATATGATTGAAACAAAAATTAATAAACAATTAACATGTATTAAGTAACATCTATTAAAATAATAAAAATTAAATTTATTTATTTATATACAAAATGGAAAGAAAAAAAAATAATATGAACTTTTATATGAATAAAAATGATATTCTTAATACAGATCAATTAGATGATAAGAATGTAGTAATCGGATATCAAAAATCTGGTTATGATATTAACGATGACAAAGATGAATATGATGATAATTATAAATTACATAATAAAAAAATGGTATATGATAATTACGAAGAAGAAGATTATGAAGAAGATTTATTTAGTAAAGTTAAATCATGTTTTAAAAATTTTAATATTATACATGTTTCAATGTCATATTATCCATTTTTTTCTTCACAAGTAGAACAGAATTATGAATATTATTATCTTGATGTATCTAATTTTAATATACTAAAATGTCCAGCATGTTGTATTAAATTTGATAATAAAATATATGTAATGAATAATAAAGTTATTTTATGTTCAAAATGTTATAATAGTGAAAAACTTATTTATTATATTTAACAATATTTTATTGAAACTAAATTATCATTATTAGGTGTAAATCTCAAATTATTATTTAATAGTAAAAAATTATTACACATCAGTTTATTTTTATAAATAGAAAAAATTACATCAGGAATTCTTATTGTTATTAAATTACCTTGTAAATCAATACCTAATTCATATATTAAATTATTATGTATTAATATTAAATTGTTATGATTACCAATCATTAATTTATCATCACTATTTTCAATAAATTGTAATTTATTATTTTTAATTGATAAAATTTTATTTTCATTATTATATATTATAAATGTATTATTTGACAAAGTCTCATGATTCGACAAAGTCTCATGATTCGACAAAGTCTCATGATTCGACAAAGTCTCATGATTCGACAAAGTCTCATTACTTACATTTTTAATCATATTTAATTTATTAGAATTATAATTTATTATTGCTATTAATGAAACAATAACTATTATAATTATTATAATAACATATTTTAACATAAACAATAATAATGTATTTAAATAATAATGAATTTATGAATAATAATAACATATTTTAACATAAACAATAATAATGTATTTAAATAATAATGAATTTATGAATAATAATAAATTTATAAATAATAATGAAATTGAAGAATTATTAAAATGTATTAATAAATGATAAATTATATATTATATTCTTAAATTGTTGATGATTTATTATTACAAAAAATAAAATATGTAATATGACTAATGTATTTAAAATTATTGTTTATGAGTAATCTTGAAATTCAAGAAATTTGTAATGATTTAGCAAAAGCTATTGAAACATTTAAAAATAAAACATGTACAAGTTCAAGATATAATACAATGAATGAATCAATTATTCTATCTAAATGTAGATCTAGTGTATATAATATTTTTAAACAATTATCTTGTGATCCAAATATTTTTATTAAAAATCAATTTATACCACCTGAATTTGATAATGTATTATCACAACAATTAAAAAAAGTTATTAGTTGTTTACAAGAATTAACTGAAACAATAAAAACTGATTTAGTTGATAATATATGTAAATTTTTTATAAATGATAAAAAAATTATGAATAGATTTTCATATGTATATAATATTACACCATTATCTATTGATGATTTAATTGGATATACAATATATTATAAATTGTATAAATATAAAAAACATTGTGAACATGAAGATGTAATAGATGAAATTAATAATATTATCAAAACAAATAAAAATAATAAATATTTAATATTATTTGACAAACCAAATTCTATTAAACATGCACAAATTGAAAGATCAATTAAAGTATTACCAAATATTGATAAACTATATAATTCAATACGTATTTTATTAAATATTATAAAGAATAAATATAAAAATATTGATATGTTTATAAAATCATTTATTACTTGTAATCAAAAACTTATTGATAAAATAAATTATATTTGTGAAGAATCATTATCATCAGATAGATGTAGAGGAGGAGAAACAGAAATATCTTTTAATGTTGATAATTTTATTAAACTAAGTGAAATGACTGAAGATATATTTACACATTTAATGAAATTGTCAACACTAATAAAAAAACTTGATTATACTACACAGTTAGTTAATAATACTAATGAAATGAATACTATTATATTATTTTTACATTTTGTTTCATTAATTATTTATCATGATGAATTTGTTGAATTAAAATCAGATAAATTTAATAAATTTATAGATAGTCATGTAAAACATGAATTAATAGTAAATAATTGTGTACACATTGTTACACTTAAAACATTGTATAATAATATTGTTAAAACAAATATAAAAAATGATTTCTTATCTAATAAAATTTCTCGTGAAGTTAATTCTTTACAATCTAGTGATGAAACATATATAGAAATATATAAAATTGATCATGATATAATAACAATTATTTTAATAATGGGTATATATTCTTCATATTTAGATACATTGTAAGTTATCATGTAAATCCTTATTATACTTATATACACAATGTAACATATGAACAAGAATTATAATGTGTATCTTTTTCATATCATAAATTTTATCATATAGTTTATATTCTCGTGTATTCTTTAAGTCTTTGTAAATACTATCTAATAATGAATATAATGATGTAGGGTCCGATAAATCACAACCATCAAATTTTGATTTAAAATCATTTACATCTTGATTATAAGTATTTGTTTCATAATTAACAACGTGTGTTATTACAGGATTAAAGACTAATTTTAAAGCATCAAGACTATCCATATACTTTTTATAACCAGGTATACGTAGTTTAATATATATTCCAAAATACTCTAAATAATCTTGGTTTACTATACTTGTTAAAGAATTAATAAATCCGTCAAATATATTATCAACTTTTTGTTCATTAGAGTTAAGGTTTACAATTACATCAATATTGTTATTATTTTTTACAATAGAAGTTGTATTACTTGTGTCTACTGGGTTATATTTTCTATTGTTATTCTTTATTAATTGTTTTAATTCATCATTTACATTTTGTACTTGAAATGCAAAAAGATTTTTATATGATATATCAACCTTATTAACATCAATTAATAATCTTTTTAAAGTTGTTATACATTCATCTTTTTTTAAACACTCTTCACAATAACAACATATAACCACATTAAATGCATCTTTTAATTGAATTGTTACAATACTTATCAAATTTAGTTTACGACATAAATTGCATTTATAATTAATATCTTTACATTTTGTTACATCACATTTACCAAATGATATGTTAATAAATCCAAAAATTATGTTAGGATTAGATTGTATAATTTGTCTAGCAATACTAAGTGAAATTACTTTTGGTAAAATAATACCTTTTAAATTATGAAAAATTAATTTTATTTCATCTGAATATTCATCATGTCTTTTTGTAGATGGATGATATTGTAGTATTTGATATGCACTTAAAGCATTTATGCCGTATTTTTTTAAATATTTATGTACTATATATATAGAACTTAATAAACTATCATCTTTATCTAATTTTAAATTATCATTTAACATCAGTTTATAATTTTTAATACTACAATTAATAATATATCCAGATACATAATATAATCCTTTAATCATGTTTATATTATCTTTTATTGAAGAATATCCTTCTATATAAAATACTAAAACTCTTGAAAAAACAAAAATAAAAATAACATAAACATTCAAAATATTATCTTGAATCATACTTTCGTCAATTTTTATATAGTTGTATATAGCAATATATAAATCTGTTAAGTTTATTTTATCCATTTCTAATAGAATTTGTATTTTATTTATAAAATCTTTATAATTATCGTTATTTTTATCATATAAAAATCTCAATAATTTAATTATATTAGATACATAAATTGAATTATTATCTATACCAATTCCTTGGTTATTTGTAAGCATTTCAATAGTCAAGTTTATCAACATATGATATCTCTTAATGGTTTTAGTTTTATCTGTACTTTCATTATTTGTATTACTTTCATTATTTGTATTACTTTCATTATTTGTATTACTTTTAATATTTGTATTACTTTTATTATTTTCATTAAGTGTTATTCTGTCGAACACATTCCGTGCGAATTCAGTAATTCTTTCTCTAACGGGTTTTTTTTCACCGGATTTTTTTTCACCGGAATTCATTTTATTAAAAAAATAAATTATTTAATGTAAATTTTTAAATATAAATAATTATAATAAATAAAATTCATTTTTATAAATTCATTTTATTAAATATATACATAATTATAGAGCGTAAAATTAAACAACTATATATATATATATTACATAAATGAGTATATAATATATAATCTATTGTAAATGTTCTGTCATAATATTGAATAAAATAGTTTAATTTTATATATTTATATGATTTAGTAGATTCAATAATAAATAATGCTATTAAAGATGAAATTATTACGATATAATATACTAAGTATATTATTCTAATAATCTTAACAAAATCTGTAACTTGAAATTGTGTTAATTTTTTAGATTTTAATTTAAAAAAAATTATAATAGTACTGTTGATAAAAATAAAAATAAATTGAAATATATATAATATAAAAATTGTAAAATTAAATGACATTATATTAATTGCAATAATAAATCTATAAATCATTTCTACACATTTTGTTATTAGAAATAAAAACTCAAATATTGGTGATATTAATGATAAGTTTGTTTTTATATATATTAAATTATAACATATAAGATGATTATATGTATAATGTAATGATGATATCATACTAATTACTAATAATATTGTATAAATTATTGTATATATAAATGGGTCTATAATTGTTTTATTTTTAATATAGAATGTTATATTATTATCTTGATTATTACAATCAGTGTTTGAGTCTTGGGTAGTGTTATATTCAGTTTTGCTTAAATTGTAAAAATTACAAGAATCAATATCAAAATTTTTACTCATTTCTATTAAAGTTGTTCGTTGTATATTTGACTTACGATTATTATTACATTCATTACAATTGATGTTTATTTCATATCTTATCATATATTTTACCCATTGTTGATAACTTTTGTCTAATTTATTGATCAGAACAGTACCATTAAGAAAATTCATAACAATTGTATCTGTACAATTTGAATCTTTTTCTATTTTAATGAACGGATTTACTTTAAATATTGTTATACTTGGTAAAATAATAATAACAAATGGAATAATTAAACAAAGTATAAGTATAGAAGGCCTTATAATAATTGTATATAATTCTAAAGATGATTTACTCATTTTTATAATATAAATATATTTATAAATTATGTTATTAAATTCACTTTATAGTAATAAAAATTAATAATAAAATTATATTTATAAAAAGTACTAAACAAAGATTATCAATTATATCTGTATATGAATCAAAATACTTATAATCTGATATTATAATATTATTTATTAACATGATAAATATCATTGTTAATTCTGGTAATTGAATTAATTTAAAATATCTTGTAACTAATAAAACTATAAAAAAATATATTATTAATTGTAATATTATATTTATTATTTCAAATATTATTTTAATATTCATAACATATAATATTTTTTATAAAATATGTATTTGATTATGAGTACTTTACAATTAAAAGAACAATTTAATAATATAAATAATTCTACATCATTTATAAAAACTCAATTTAAAAATTATTCTAAATATTCAATAAATGAATGTTTTAAAAATAATGAATATAGTGAAAATATGTGTGAATTAATTTCAATTTTTATTACAAATGTAATAGATAAATTTTTATGTGAAGATAAAATATATCCAGATTTTATTAATAATAAATTAAATAAAATAGATATTAATAAGTTAGAAAACTTAGTAAATAATAAGAACTATGATATTTATGATTGAAAATATATTTAACAATTTTTATTGTATTATTGATGAAATTGTTAATAAAATTTCTGAACAATTTAGTGAAATTCAAGTAAAAGATATTACACTAAATACAATGACAAATTTTATTATAAGTAAATTAAAAGATTTTGAAATTTATAAAACTATATCAAATTTTAAAATATTTAAAATAATATTAAAAAATAAATTAAATACAGAATTTAATAAGTTTAAATATTTTAATCCTTTAATAGTTAATTTATCATTAATATGTAATAATCAATATTGTAGAATAATAAATAATTATAATGATACATCAATACTTAATACAATTCAAAAAGAATTAAAAAATTTAGAAAATGATTTTAAAAAATTAAATAATATTAATAAGATATTAAAATATCAATATAAAAAATGTGAAAAATTAATAAATAGTAGTTATAATGAAAATAATAATATTTTATACATAGATAATAATGATAGTCATGATTATTTAAATACATTATATAATGATATAATTGATTATATTAAATCTTTTAATAACGACCCAATGATAACAAATATTTTATTTGATGGAGATATATATATATCATCAAAAAATATAAAAACAAATTTATATTCTACTTATAAAACATATACATATAAATATAATATTCAACAAATTATTACAGATATATCTTTGGATATTGATAAAATTAGTAATATTATTGTTGAAATTAATAAAATATTAACTGATAATATGAATGAAAAAGATTTAGAAGAATGTATTAATAAAATAAATTATAATATAAATTTTAATATTAAAGTATCTGAATGTAAAGATAATGATATATCTAATGAAACACAATTAGCAAATATTTATAATCTATATGTATATTTTTGTAATTTATCTGATATAATGAAAAAAAAACATATATCTATTGATAATACAACTAAAAAATCTATACATAACCTTCAAAAAAAATTAAAAGATTTATTTGAAGAAGAAATTATATCAGATCATGGAATAAATTTTATAAATGATAGTATTGAAAATATAGTATATATAAACAATATTTTTAAAATATATGATCCAAATGCAGAATTTATTGATGATAATATGTATATAACACCTCTATTGGAAAATGAATTTGAAGACATATATATGTTTTATATAGTAAATTTAGCATATAGATATATATGTTATGATTTAAGAATAGAATATAAATATAAATTAAATAAATATCAAAAACCATATTTTATTAATAGTATATATGACGATTTTTTAACTGTAAATAATGAAAATATAATGTTATTATTATATCCGACTCTAAAAGATGAAAAGTTTATTAATGTAAATAAAAATAATTTACTTCAAATTCATTTTTATAATGTAAATAAAAGAATATCAATTCAAGATAAAAATAGTATGTTATCTTTATTTTATTATAAATATAGTACATCATATTCTAGATTATTTTTAATGAATGAATATATAGATGAATATTATACAAAGATTAAATATTGTTTACTAAACAATACATATGTAGTTGATAAATATAGATATGATATTAAAAATAATATAACTAAAATACTTGTACTTGTATGTATGGATAAAAGTAGTTTAATAAAAAATGTAATGACATTTGTTTATCAAAATAACAAAAAAGATTATTTAATTGATCAATTAAACAATGATAGATATAATTTTATATTATCACAAATAAATAAGTATATTAATATATAAAAATAAAAACATTTTTATGTTATTAAAGATATTAATAGTAGGAGTCGTAGTAGCAGTATCTTCATTTATAGTATATATGATTTATAGATATTATCGATCTGGAAGTGGTCAAACTGGAAATGGTAATGATATATATTCAAATACAAATTTGCCAATAAAACATATTCATAATAATTCAAATTTTAATAGAAATTTTAATGATAGCAAACAAAATTGGTGGGAAACTTCAATAAAAAATAATAACAACAAATTACTTTATAAAAGTGGTAGTGGTCCAGATGTTGTTATAGATAATTCATCTCAAAATACAATTACACAAGATGATATTGATAATTATGTTTCATCATATGAATTAATTAAAGATACACCTTTACTGAATGACATAACAGATGATAAAATTGAAAATACAAATGTAAAATCTGAATTTAATGATAAAGATCCAACAAATTCATCAGACAATATACAATATAATTTATTTGCAACACCAGATGAAAATAAATTTGAAATTGTTACTTCAAAAAATTTGTATGATCAAAGTGAATTCCCATTAATTGTTGATAATAGTTATAAAACAACTGATAAAATATATCATATAGATGAAAATTCAAATGTAATAACTAGTTATAGTAAGTCTATAAATGAAACACAAGGTATTGATCCATCAATGACTGATGGATATGTTTATTTCCCTTCTCAAGACAATTTGAATAATCAAAATTTAATAAATATACAAAAAGAAATTCTTGATAATAGAGTAAATAATACTTCACCTATATTTTTAGAAAATAGTATATTGAATGAAGATACAAATTTCTTTATTAAATAAATGATAAAGTGAAATTAAAATAAATAATATATAAAGTCAAATTGATATATTATGGTAAAAATGGAACAAAATAATAATGTATTTGTATTAATGACAACTGAAAATGGTAATGGATATACAAATGAAGAATGTCAAAAAATTGTTACTATTGGTAATGATAATGATTCTATAACAAACATTTTTAATATATTATTTTTGTTAGATAGAAATAATACAAGAAATAAAAAAGTTTTACAATTAAATATTATAGATTATGATTTAACTATTTTAAATATAAATTATATAGGACAACATGATGTATTAACTAATTATAAAAAAACACATATATTAAGTATTGATGCAAATAATGAAACTGAAGTGTCACAAATAATGATAAATATATTTGAAATTATGCAAATAAATAATAATGTAATGCAAATACTATATTCAAGAAGAAAAAAATATAATGGAGTAAAAAAAGTATTTTTCTTTTTAATAAAAATATTTATTAATATAAATATTGATATACCACAAATTAAAACAATACTTAATCCAAATATTATTTTGAATAAAAATATAAAATTAAAAATAGATGATATTAATATTGATAAATTAAATAAATCAGAACAAGGAATTAAAAAAAATAATTGGAAAAATATTTAAATTTTAATTTATTGCATTTTTAATAATAATCTTTTTCTAAATTGTGGAAAATATATGACATTATTATCTTTTACATTAGAAACATCTAAATTAATGGTAAAATTATCAATTAATTTATTATAATATTGATCAAATGAAACATTTAAAAGTGTATTACTAAGTTTGTCTTGTAATAGTTCATTATATTTTAATTTTATTATATCATTATTATTTGTAACTTGATCTAAAATGAATGTTCTTAATGTACCTGTTTCTTTATCATATATACACATTGGAAAATTATTAATTGAATCTTGATCATCAATTTTAAATGATTTACGAGATAATTCATTCCAAAAATATTTAATTGATGTTCCAATTGTTTTTTCGTTAGAAACTAGTGCAAATGTGTTATTTGATTTTGTTAAAAATGAAGGGTTTATTAAAATGTATGAAATCTGATCCATAAATATGTTTGAAAAAAGTAAAAAGTGAACTCTACTATTGTTATTTATAATTATGTATAATACGTATATCAAAAAGAGATACCCTGGAAACAGGTTTGAATATTTAATTTTTATAGTATATAAGAGCGAAAATATTAAAATAAATGAAGATAGAAAAAAAGATATATTTTATATATTTAAAAAAGGAAATCAAGTAATAAATGATAAAAAAGATATTGATAAATCATTAAATGTTGGACCATTGTTTGATAATAATAATATGCCAAATCAATGGTTTTGGTCTAAAAAATCAGTTAAGATTACTGAAAATAATACACATTTATCAACTGATCATATATCAAATATAATTTCATATATTACTCCATTACCTTATAATGCATCATTGTATTGTGAATTTGATACAATGAAAGAAATAACTTATAAAATTTTTACATTAGGTGATGCAAAAATATACAAAGAGACTTTGTCGAATAAAGATACTTTGTTAAATAAAGAAACATCAAATAAAAATACTAAACAATTTATAAATGATATACCATATAAAAATTATTATATATGTAAACTTCCACCAGGAAAAAGATTATGTTTAACTGCAGATACAGAATTTAATAAACCATATGTATATAATAGTGAATATGATATTGATGCACAACAAGAAATAAAAGAAATAATTTTATTTGATATTATTGATAGATCAAATTTAAAATTAAATAAAGAACAAAAATTTATATATACAGATCAATCATTTAATAAACAAACTATAACAAATACATATTCACTAATGAGTAATAATATATCTAAGTTTAGAAGACCACATATTATACCTGTATTACCACCATTTAATAAAAATAAAAAATTATACGAACTAATGAATATTAACGAAGAATTATTTATAAATTATTTTAAAAGAATAAATGAAGAAGATAATTTAAGTTTTATTGAAGAAAATATGGATGATCATATTGTTATTGGATTTTCAATAATTGGATCATCTGTTTATTGTATTAAATTTCTTGAAAATGCATTTACAAATCTAAGAAGAAATTTATCATTATATTCATTTAATGATAAAACATTTGTAATGAATATTATAACACAATTAATAAATAAATTATCACATTTTAATAATTAAAAATATTTATCAATTAAATTTATTAATTCTTTTTCAGTTGTATTATTAATTAATATAATAGTATTATAAAACATATTTATTTTATTTAATTTCTTATCTATATTTTTTGAATATAATATATTAAAATCACTTATTTTTTTATCATTATATAATAATATTTTTTTGGTAAATAATGTTTGATTTTTATCAGAAAAAATAATTTTATTATTTTTATAATTTAAATAATAACATTTTTGAGATATATTTTCTTCTTCATCTTTATTTTCTTCTTCATCTTTATTTTCTTCTTCATCTTTATTTTCTTCTTCATCTTTATTTTCTTCTTCATCTTTATTTTCTTCTTCATCTTTATTTTCTTCTTCATCATCAGATATATATTCTTTTTTTAGTTTTATATTATTTATTATAATATTTTCAAATAAAGATAAAATATTGTATGAAATATTTATTGAAGTCCAGTTTGAAAATACTATAGCTAATTTTATATGTATATATATTCCTTTATTTTTAAATTGTAGAATTAGATTGTTCATTTTCAATAGATTAGAATATAACAAAATAGATTTATTTGAATGATTTGTTCCAATCCAATCTTCAAATCTTTTATTTTCTGTCAAAATATTATTTTTATTTATATAATAATTTTTTTTATCATCTATATATATATTATAATCATGATTATTACATGATATTATATAAAAATTATTTTTATTATAATTTTCATAGAAATATATATTTGTTTTTAATATATAAAATTCATTATCTTCACTTTCTAAAAGTTTATAATTAATACTATCTTTAAATAGTTCTTGAATATTATCTTTTGTATATTCTGATATTTTTAATAATATATCTTCAGTTAGTTTGTATCTTTTGTATTCATTAAATGTAAATAATTTATTTAATAATTTATCAATCATTTTATTAATACTAATTATATTATATTCACTTTTGAATAAATTAATAATTGTTAAAATAATAACTACGATAATATTGATTAATATTTGTTAAATTATTAGATAAACTATTACACAATATTCCGTCAATACAACATATTACATAATTATCTTTTGTAATAATTAATATTGAATTATAATATCCTAAATTTATATAATATATTTTATTATTATATTTAATTTTAGCAATTGATATACATCTACTATTTATAAATCCACATTGATATTCATTATTATATTCTATATATTCTAGATTATTTTTATCTACTATTAATGCATCTGTAAAATCATTATTTAATGTATCATATAATGATGAATATATTTTTACTTTATTTTCTAAATTATTGTACATCTCTTTGTTAACATCTTCTATTCTTTGTTTTTTATGATTTTTAATCATATTAAATTCAAAATAATTTTCACATTTATTTATTGATGTTGTTGTAGTATTTAAAATATTTTTACAATTATTTGTTTCTATGTTACTTGTTTCTATGTTATTTCTTTCAAATAATGGAGAAATCTCATAAAAAATAAAATATGTTTTACTTATTAAACTACCAGTTACAACTGCTGATGTTAATTCAGTATATTTTTGTCCGGGTTGATGATTTATTCTTAATACATGTGATATAAGTTCATGTAGTATTATAATTTCTATAATTTTATCTGGATATTTATTTACTATATACATTATAATTTTATTATTAGAATATACATCTCCAAATGTTTGTCCAGCTGTAACTGTATTTTTTAATTTATTTTTTTCATTAATATTACTAACAAAATTAATTTCTAAATTTGTATTATGTTTATTTTCTGATTTACTACAAGTAAAGTTTACATTATAAATCATTTTATTTAGTATATTAATAGATTTTTTTATAATATCATACATATTGTAACATATTTTTTTATCACAAGAATATTCAATATTAAAATGTATATTTTTAACTGGAAGTATAAATTTTTCAGTTTTTATAATATTATATGTAATAATTGGAACAATTATAAATGTATTATTTGAATTAACAATTAATGAATACTCATTACTACCTGTAAAATCATTTAATTCACTACAACAATGTTTTTTATTATTTTGATTTGTATTACAAGCTATAATTTTAAAATTATGTTCATATATTACATATTCATCTAATAACTGGCCATTATTAGAATTATTTATAAATAATTCATTTCTTTGATTATTGTTATATAATTTAAATTTTTCTGTATAAATATTTTTACCAATATTTGATAAATTTTTTGTTTGTTTACTTATTGCAATATTTATATATGTTATAATTTTATTTATATCATTATTACCAAACATTATTACAGATTCTCTTACATATGTTTTTTTATCATAAATTTTAATAATGTTTGTTGTTCTATTAAAATGTATATAATATTTATTATAATCTAACATTTCATATGGTACATATTTTCTTTTTTCAATATATGTATCATTATTAAATGTTATATAATCATTTAAAGTTTCATCACTCCTTCTTATAAAATTTGTATGTATGCTATTATCATGAGCAACATATTGATCTACATAAAATATGTGTAAGTAATCTCTAGTATTGTTAAAAATATTAATATTATTATATGATTTATCAGTATAAATTACATATATGATTTTTATATTAACAGTTATAATTTTATTAGCTGCATTATAATATTCTATAGTATTTATTGTATCAATTAAATTATTTAATTTACCTGTACTTGTTACTAAAACAATAGGAACTTCAATATAAGAACATTTTTCTTCTTTTACACACAATTGAACATTATTAATTAAATATAATATTAATATAATTTTTAAATACATTTTGTTTATATAAAATTATTATATGAATTTATTTAATTCATTTTATTAAAGTTGTATTTTATACACAAATTTTAACAAAAATAAATAAATTATTGTCAATAAAGATATATATATATGAATATTTTGAATATAAACCAATAAAATTTAACTAAATATTAAATTATAAATATCTAATTACTATAAAAACATTTTCTACAAAGTGTTTGATATTTATCAATACCACCTATTAATTCAACACAATTATCATTAACTATTCTTTTTGTAAATGTTCCATCACAACTATAACATTTCATGCATATTGAATTTAATTTGATAACATTTTCACAATATGGTATTAAATTTAATATATTTTGAAATGGTTTTACTTCAAAAGTTGCATCTAATGCAGCAATAATAATTATTTTATTGTATTTTAACAATTCTAATATACTATCAATATCTTTAAAAAATTGACCTTCATCAATTCCTATAACATCATAATTATTTAATTCTTGTAAAGAATTTGTAATGTTATCTAAATTTAAAGTTTTAATTTGCACATACTGTTTATCATGTGTTATTATCTGATTATTGCTATATCTAGTATCATTTAAATACTTTATTAAAATACAATTATATTTACAAATATTATATTTTTTACACCTTTTTAATAGTTCAGTAGATTTTCCACTAAACATAGGACCAATAATTAATTGTAATTGACTAGACATTTTATTATATAAATAAATATATAAATATTCACTTTATAAAGTGAATTTAAAATTAATTATAAATAATAAATATAAATTAGATTTTATAATATGAAAAGAGAAGATATAATAAATTTTATAATATCAACATCTAAAGGATGTAACCGTAATGAACAATATAAATTTGTTGATAATGAAGATGATATAGTTGAAAGAAAAATAAACATGTTAAAAATATTAAAGTTAATGACTGATGCTGAGTTAGATAATATTATGTCAGAAATTATTGATGAAAATAAAGATGATAACTTGAATTATTTTAACTTACTTACTTCAACAACAATTATTAACAAAATAAAAAATATGAAAAGAATAATAGTTGGTAAGATAGATAATTACTATCATTTTAATTTATAAGTTGAATAATATAATATTTTATGTGTGAAGTATTTTTAAAACATATAGATTCTGGAGCATTTAGCAATATATATAAAACAACAACAGATAATTCAAATACAAAGATTACATTAAATCAAAAAATAAATTTTGATAAAGATAAACCAATATGTATTAAATTAAGTAGTATTGATACAGGTGTTAAAGAATATGAATATATTAAACAGTTTGATAATAAATATGTTATAAAATCATTATTTGGTTATTATGATCCTTTAATTAATTTGCATATAATTGCAATGCCACTTTATCTTGGAAATATTACTGAATATAAAAATATAATTAATTTTAATTCATTTGTAAATCAAATGATTGAAGGTATTAAATATATTCATTCATTAAATATAATTCATTGTGATATCAAACCACAAAATATACTTATAAAAAGAACAAATGAAATAACATTTTGTATAATTGATTTTAATACTGCTTACGTATATAAACAAGGAAATATGCACAAAAAATTTAAAGTTGATTACACATGTCAACAAATAATTGGTACATTAACTTTTAGTAGTATATTTGTTTTATTATATTGTTTACCTTTTAGAAGAGATGATTTAGAATCATTTTTTATAACATGTTTGTATTTAAATTCAGATATTGATGAAAATTTATTTACTAATGAAAATAATATTAATACATTGAGAAAATTTAGAATATGTATGTATGAATATACAACTATACAAGCTATTAGATCATATAAATTTTATGAAGATATAGATTATAATAGTATAAAATCATTAATACTTAATGATCTTGGAAAATATAATAAGAAATAGTTTATGAATATGTGTGTTGTACTTATTGTTTTAGTTAGTTTAAGTGTAATTTTTTGTTTTTCATTTAATTCAATGATTAATTGTAAAGTTAATAATTTATCTAGACGTGTTGAATTAAATTCTATTCATACTAATCGAAATTTATGCGAATTGACAGAATCATTAAATAAATCATTTGAATATTTAGATGATTGTAATGTTATACTTAAAAAATTAATGAATGATAATATTAGAACATTAAAAAATATTTTATGTAATATTGAAATTGATAAAAATTCAATGTTAGATATATTAAAAAATAAATTAGATAGTATTGATGAACATATTGATTTAAATGATTTATATAATCATATTGATAAATTAAATATTAAATATAAATCAATTGAATTATCTGATACAATTTTATATGATAATATTATTAAATTAAATAAATTAATTTCATTAGCTTTGTTAAATAATAATATTAATTTATTAACAGGAGATTATAATTCATTATCAGTAACTAATTATGAAACACTTTTAACAAAAGGTGATATTAATAATCCTTCTATTTTAGATACAAGAAGAATAAGTATTAATGGTTCAACTTTTTATATGCCTGAATTTAATATGTATGATACATTTGATGTAATATATATTGATATATTATCACCATCAATAATTAATAAAACAAGAACATCTATGAATCAAGATTATAATGGAAGTTCAAATACAACAGTTATTTTTGTATTATATGAATCAAAATGGATGTTTTTAAAAACAATTAATAATTAAAATAAAATATAATTTATGGATAAAAATATATTTTGTAGTAATTTATTTAAATTAAAGAGACTTTTAAATGAAGATAGTCATCAACAATTAAGAGAATTTATCATTAAATATTTTAATGAAAAAAAAATATTAGAACTTGATAATAATAATTTTGAATTAATATGGATATATTTTATAGATAATTTAGATTATTTTTATAAAAATCATATTATATTATATAAACATATAATAGATTATGCATATGAAAATAATATAATCGTTGAATTAAATAAAATTGCTAATGAATATTTAAAAACAGTATCTTTATTAAAAATTGGAGAAGATAAACAAAATATACTTGATAATTTAAATATATTAAATAAACATGCTAATGAATATCTATTAGTTAAAAAAAACAAACAAAATATATTTAATAATATAATAAATTTATTTAAAAAAAAATAAAATTCTTGATTTGACAAAGTCTCTTAATTTGACAAAATCTCTTTATATTTAATTAAAGCATTATAATATGAGAATATAGGTTTATTTAGTCTAATATTAACTTCATTATGAAAATCAACAGTATATTGAAATATATATTTATATTGTAAATGTGAATTTTTCATTAATATTTGATACGCATGATTTCTACATGAACACATCATATTTTTTACTATATATTCAAACATATTAATAAATTCATTTCTTCTTTTATTTAAATTAGTTATATTTTCATTATATAATTCATCAATATTTAATTTAAATGCTTCTAAATGTATTAATTCCCAGTAAATTGGACCATATTTATTTATATAATGTTCATCAATAATTGGTTTAACAGTATTCATAAATTAAAATATAATATTATTAGAGTATTTTTTTGATTTACTTTTAGATTTTTTAGATTTCTTTTTTGATGGCATCTTTTCTTTTTTACTTGATTTTTTAACATTAACACTTATCATGTTATTTTTATATCTTGGTTTTTTAGGTTTAGAATTCATTCCAGTAATATTCATAAAATTCGTTTTAAATTTCTTAACATCTGTATTTGTTAGATTTTGAAGATCCTCACCACATCCTGATTTATCTGTTAATTTAGTTATTAGATCATTATAAATATCTGTAACATTATTTATTTCATTTGTTAGATATTTTTCACCACCATATCCATTTAGATTAATATTACATAATGGTTGTGACAAAATATCATCATATGTCATAATATTCTTACTTAGTGATTTAATTATATCTGTACCAAACTTCAAATCATATTCTTTCAAGTTTTTAAGTTTATTTTGTAACATATGAAATCCAACTTTTGTATCTGAAATATTTTTAGTACTCATAAAATAAAAATAAATAATTTTAAAATATCTACTTATGAAAAAAAATATAATTTTTTTATTAAAACTT
>Ga0102922_1000025_pt1 | contig 31500 bp, 43 predicted proteins | sample Colrivmeta1569A3_FD_81569 | JGI IMG/M metagenome (GOLD analysis project Ga0102922, IMG submission 81569) | Estuarine microbial communities from the Columbia River estuary - metaG 1569A-3 | ecosystem: Environmental > Aquatic > Marine > Intertidal zone > Estuary | place: USA: Columbia River... | reverse complement strand
GGATGTAAAACGTTCGTTCACTTCTTCAAACCATGCGCCATGCTTAACAGCCTTGTACGCCAGCTTATCTCTGAAGGACGACCAACCAGCATCGAGTACAGACTTCGCCAAATTGGTCTTGGCGAGTCCAGCGGCATTGACGTTGCCTACCGCAATATAGTCAAACTCACGAACGATGCGATTAGAGAGTTTGTGGTGAAAATCATTTCTTCGATTCGCCGTCTGAGCTTGTATCGACTTGGCACGACGTTTCTTTCCCGCCCTTTGTGCAATAGCAAGCGCCTGCTCTGCGCCGCGATAGATGCGCTGTGCTTCGATCTTTTCGCCAGTGGACAAAGTAGCAAAGTCTTTCAGGCCAAGGTCAATACCAACACCACGGATAGGCTGACGCGCATCGACGGGAGCTACAGCAACATCAATGACGATGTTGAGAAACCAGTTGCCGCGAGAGTCTTGAGAGAAGTTCGTGCCGTCCTTGATCTTGCCTTCAGGCAGGGCGCGACTATTGAACACGCGGAAGGTGTTACCGGCAAAGCGGAAAGCATCGCCTTCGCGCTTCAATTCGCGGCCTTTCAGCGGAACCCAACCAAGATTTTTTTTGCCACGGTAGCGCAGGTAAGGCCGCTTCTTTTGAGATCGCGACTTGGCGTACTGTTCGCAAACAGCGTTCACGGTGCCGGAATGCAGCCCAAGTTCTTTGCTGCTGCCTTGGGTCAGTTTGTTCAGATCGAAACCAGTATGCCATCTTCGACCAAAACGCAAAGCGTCTTTTTGCCTATCGTTGCAGTAGTTCCATACGAAGTTACACGCTCTAGCCTGCTTGTTCAGCAAGCCAGTCAGCGACTTCACGCGGTAACGATAAACGAGAATCATCTTTGCGTTTTCAAGAACTCAGCAATAGCGCGGCGGATCAGTTCAGAGACGGGTATGTCGAGCTTGTTGGACAACGCGCGCAGATCGGCAAGCATTGGTTCTGGCAAGAATGTGTTTGTGCGCTTCATATACACACGTTACCAGTATTTTAACCGAAAGGCAACGACTGCTTCGCAGTCGGCTCCTTTCCCTGAAGGGCAAGGTTTCTCGGAGCAAATCTGGTGAAAAACACGACCCCTAAAAGGAGTCGTGTTTAATCAGGCGATGATCACTTCGTATCACCCACCATCTTCATTTTTAAATTATGAATAGATGGCTCTGGAATATCCATACTATCAATTTTTAGCTTTATTTCGGCTATTGCGCAGGCACTTCCGATCAAGCCGAAGAAAATTGCGGATAGTGCAATTTTCATTTCAGTTGGAGCTCCCGGCATAAGATCTCCGGAAGTTGGTTCACTTCCAAGTATTCTTGCGATAAATTCGAAAATTGCAGAAGAGCAATTAATAATTGCTTCTGCTACGTGTAATAACATCTTGCTTTCAAGTACCAACCCTACAAAGCACATGGCTAAGTAGGTGAGTGTAATTGTTGATACGACTTTTAATATTACTGTTAAGGCATTTTTTGATTTCATACTGAACTCCAATTAATTGCCGCTAAAGCGGTAGTTGAAAAAAGGAGCAAGCTGTAAATTAGCTTTCCTAGGTCGCAAATAGGAAAGCTGCGTGAACAAATAAAATTCCCAACCTTCAAGGTTGGGAATTTTTTAGATAGGCATCAAAGATAGCGCCAACCTAATTTTCTCTCCAGGCTCACCCGGGTTATTTAGCATGTTTGCGGTGCCAGTCATGCCGTTATAATCATAAATAACGCTATAGCCGTTGTTACTTGTGACGTTCACATATTCAATCCAGCAATTTTGCTGCGCGCCCTGATTGTTTTGGATGCGGTCTCCAGTCATGCCTCCAGCTAGAGCACCAAGCGCTGTAGCCACAACGCGGCCGTTTCCGCCTCCAACTTGATTCCCTAAAATACCTCCAGCCACACCACCAATGACCGAGCCAATAATGCCCCGACCCACATTGTTGTTTGAACCGGCAACACCATCACAAACCTGGCGTCCTTGTTGAGAATTTACTTGTAGCGGCGTGACACTACGAATGATTCCGTAGTCAGTGAATTGCTGTGCTTGTGCCCATGCAGAAATTGAAAGACAAATTAATGCAAGGAAAATTTTTGATTTCATAAGAACTCCCGTTTTTAATGCCGCGAATGCGACGGTTGAAAAAGGAGTGAGCCAGTGTTTGGCTTTCCTATGCAAAGATAGGAAAGCCAAACACTCCTCCCACGCATGCGCAGGAAAAGTGTTTGTCTATGCGTCAGTATTTAAATTCTTTTGCTTTTGCAAGGTTTTTGTAACCTTTGAATACGTCAGGTGTTGGCAACTCAACTTTAATCTGAGGAGATTTTTTGCGAGTGAGCATTTTCTTGAAGAATGCATACAATCGTTTGCATATCCATTTGACAATCGGCCACAAAACATCAACCACCACTACAATAATGTAGTGATAGATTGCGGCCAGAATAACCCCTATCGCCAGACCTAGATAGTCTTTCTCATTTTTCGAGCTCATGAACATCTCCCAATTTATGCCGCGAATGCGACGGTTGAAAAAGGAGTGAGCTTTTTAAAAGCTTTTTAATGCAAGTTCACATTAAAAAACTTGAGATATCCCATTGTTATTGCGGGAAAATTAGACTGCGTTACGCAGATTTTAAATGCCGAATACTCGGCTGTTTTTTTTACTTTACTTTTTTTTAGTTGATTCGTCAATAAGGTATTGCACTAACTATTGGGTGAATTTCCCCCGAAGGGGAAATTCTCTATTCACGTAATATCACTTGCTTTGCAACACTCGTACCACACGTCGCAAAAATCTTCTCCCACTTGTTTCGGCATCTTGATTTCTACTGCAACGCCTTTCTCCTGCAATTTTTTACGCAATAAATTTGCATAGTGTTCGCCTGGTCGATAACCCTTTAGCTGATCAATTTCGTCGTGATCAGCAAAAATGATGACCTTATCGAACATACCTTGAGGGATATCTGCTTTTGCCAAATTGCCGCAATTTAATAACGACCAAACGTTTATGCGATATCGCGTTGCAGCCACTATCGCATACCCTGTTTCGATTCCCTCGCAGACTCCTAATACACGACTAGAAGGCACTTGATGTAGTCGAATAGCTTCGCCTTCAAGCTTACGTAAACCAGGCATTTGTTTCTTTACCATATCGAAAGGTGCCTTACCACCTTCCTTGGTGAGATACGTTCTATGTAACGTTATCGGCTTCCCCTCACCATCCACAACACGCGCCAACATGACAGGAAAATATCCTTTTTTAATTGGTAGATCATTTTCATCCATCTCCCAAAAAGGCATCCCAGGATGCATTCGAATTTCTTTTGATACTTTGCTGAGATCCAATCTAGGTACTCGATCAAGAAGATATTTGCATACTGAATCTTGATAATCTAATTCCTTGGACTCCTTCCATGCAACCCTTAATTTTTTTCGATGGCACTCTACTTCTTCAGCTGTAAAAGCTTTTGAAAATATTTTCGGTGGAATTGTGCTGTTAAAGTCAATCGCAACCCCAGAGCCAGCAGCATATTTTTCTATTGCTTTGAATATTTCCCGGTCAGGTAAGCCAGTAAATTTTCTGATCAGCGTCAATCCATTTCCTGGGCCGCAGGTTGAACAAATCCAACGTCCTGTACCTTTATCGTCGAAGCGAAATCGTTTGCGACCATTGTGCTTACTTTTCGAAGCATCAGAAATTGCCCCACGACACAATGGGCAAGGACCGTGTTTATTTTTAAGGAAGCTAGGATGAATACCAAAATTTGGTAACACCATCTTCCAGTCTATTTGTGAGAAATCCATTATTGCCTCCATGCCAGTAACTGGCGACTAAAAAAGGGGCTCAGGCTCTCGATTGCTCGAGGCTTTCTTGAGAGCGCGCAGCTCTCAAGAAAACCAATTAAGGTTTTCTGTTTGTGACATGCATTAATAGCGCCACAAACGGAGCCTTTATAAGGGCTCCGCGAATTTTATTTACAAACTAAAGAACATATACCCTAAAAAGGAATGTCATCATCCATATCACTAAAGTTCTGCGCAGGCCTAGATGCTGGTGCTGGACGTGATCCACCGCCATTACCAGAACTTGGTCGCTGCTGTGGAGCCGACGAAGGCGCTTGACCGTAATCGTCATCCATTGGCCCATTAGCCGCATTACCGCCACCAATTACTTGACGGCTACTAAGCATTTGCATGGAGTCCGCGATGATTTCAGTTGTGTAACGCTCGATGTTTTCTTTGTCAGTCCACTTACGTGTTTGCAAACGACCTTCGATGTAGACTTGCGAGCCTTTTTTCAAATATTGACCAGCAATTTCTGCGAGCTTGCGATAAAACGTAATGCGATGCCACTCGGTGAGTTCTTTTTTCTCCCCGCTGTTTTTGTCCTTCCAGCTTTCCGTCGTCGCAACTGCAATGTTCGTGACGGCTTCACCGTTCGGCATGTAACGTGTTTCAGGATCACGTCCTAAGTTACCAACGATGATGACTTTATTTACCGATGCCATATGTGTTACTCCTTTTTATTAAATTAAATCGATTGCGTATTCGTTTCTACTGCGCTCTTCCACTTTTCCCTCATTGGTAACGACAGTAAACAACTGTTTTCCAAGAGGATGCAATCGTATAGTTTGTCCAACAACCAAATTCATAGATGCCACCAATTCAGCTAAATGCTCACCAATAAATTCTTTCTCCCCAACTGAAGCACAATTTATTGTGAGCGCGTAAGTTGTGTAAGGTGGCTTTCCATCTCTTCCAGGCCTTGTCGTTTCGCCGAACGAAACGATTTTTCCGGTAGTTGGACGTTTTACAGCAGCGACTTTCTTGCGGATGATGGGATTAGAGGATGAATTTGGAAGGTGGAGTACTGGCGCCACAGGCCTTTTCTCTTCTGCCTGCGTAACAACTTCCGGTTTGGCATTTACCGATTTAAAGCCATCCGATTTAAACCAATCAACAGCACTGTCCATCGTGAATGGAGCATGAATTCCATCTGAGATCGCCCTAGTAAAAATATATTCCTTTTGGAATCCTTTTTTTCGAGCGCTTATCCGAATTACTTCATCTTGAACATACAGATAAAAACAAACCGTAAGCTCATTAAACCGAATACTATGAACTTGATTCGCAATTTTCAGCTTTTGAACCGGTATAGGTACTGCCTGATCTAATGGAATTTTTTCAGACTGTTCATTTGCATTCGAAGTCTTTGATGTTCTGACTAGAATCCGCTTGGCGATGCTAACAGTCTTACTGAGAGCAGCACATGGCAATGAAATGAGGTTCGCTGCATGATCGTAGCGATCTTTTTTTTGCTGACTTGGAAAGTCACTCATGAAATCTCCTATTTTTCCGAAAACCGGATTGAAAAAAGGAGTGAGCTTTTTGAAAGCTTTTTAATGCAAGTTCACATTAAAAAACTTGAGATATCCCATTGTTGTTGCGGGAAAATTAGACTGCGTAACGCAGATTTTAAATGCCGAATACTCGACAACCTAATACTACACGAAAATTGCGAGATTGCACAAGAAATTTAAAACTTTTTTTGAATAGGCCAGACATACGCCCGGCCTATTCAAATTAATTTTAGGTTGTTTTATCCAATTTCTCTACATAAGGTACAAACTGCACAAGTTGCGACACCAACTCAAACAACCTTGATCCCACGATGCAATAACCGCATCGTAGTCCCTGTCTCGCAGCCCCTCCATAAAGAAAGCAGCGTACAAGGCAATCTCAGCCGTCTGATTTTCTGAAATACCCACTGTTGAGACAATCATTTCTGATCCTTTTTGTGTTGTTCATTTTCACGTAATCTTTCTGCATATTCTTCCAACTCGTCAATGTCGATTTCCTCTTCGATTTGAGCGCAGTCGGAGACCAATTTCAAATATTTTTGTTTATTCATTTCTAGTTCTATTTCTTTCTTTTTTTCCAAATCAAGAAGTCCATAATAAAGATCAGTCGCTGACGTTTGGGTTCTTGGATTAATATGGCTGTCACCCCGATCAAATCCTGAGCTTTCGAAATGCGAACTAAAAAGCCTGCAACTGCCTATGGAGATGCTGGCTGCATTACCTGGCACAGCGGACAGCGCACCAGTCTCACCCAAACATTTTCGCGCTTCACTCAATGTTTCAAAGCTGTCCCGATTAATTGTTTCTGTATCTTCATACGAGAGATCCCAAGTAATCTTAAAAAGCTCCAGACCATCGATTTGCTTAATATCGTCAAGAGTTGGCTCATAGGTATTTGTCGTGGACGATAGTGTGCCATCACGCAGATCTATCAGGTACTGATTAGGTACGATAATCTCGTGTTTTGCTAACCAAATTTCAGAATCTGTCGGATCGGAAAAATGGATTCCTTTCTCCATAACGTCATAATCGCCACCAAAGAATTTATTGAAATCATCCTCGCTTAATTCCCCATCATCCCTAAGATTGACATTAATTACTCCATCGTCATTCACCACCAGAAAGAGCGGTTTGTCACGCCCTATTAATGCATGAACGCGATGACAATAAGATTTGCTTAGGTCAATGCTGTTTACCTCCACAAACCTACGAAAACTGTAATCAATTTTGTCCATGGCATTTACTTTGAGAAGGTGATTAGTTACATATTTTTTGTTATTACTAAGATTCATTTTTTCTTCCTTTGTTGTTGAATTTGTTGGTGAGAAATGTCGACAGGAGCCGTAGCTCCATAGAGTGCAATTTCGATTACATAGCTTTCGCCATATATTCGACTTTGATGAATTTCGTCCACAGCTCGCCGGATGGCAATCCTTGTACAATTTCAAGCACCTTTGACTCATCTTGGCAACAGTCGATAAAACCGCCACTCAGAATTGTGTCGTACAAGTAAAACAAATCCGCCAATGTGCGAGCACCATGTTTGTTTGCAATGCCGATCAGTGATCCTACTTCGGCCATCAATTCCTGCATGAATAATGTTGCAGAATCATAGCCACTAACTTTAAGCGCCTTGCCGGTTAAACTGGCTGCTGAAGCGATTTTAATTTTGAGATCAGCCACCTTTCCCAACCAGTAAAAGAACTCATGGCCTCCATTTTTTAACGGCAAAACTACTTGAATATCACCGTCTTGATATATCCTTGCATGACAACCATCCAAAGAATATTCTGGCTCGAATTCAATGTATTCATTACCATCATTACCATGGATGACTACCTTATCCTTCATTTCACCTTCGTCCAAATTTTCAGCTCGTTCGTAAAGTCTGTAGTTAAACGACGAAGAACTGCACATGTAGTTGATGTTGTGTTTCAGCATAAAGTCTATGCAGGTTTGAGCATTCTGTAAAAATGCCTCATCAACTTCCACCTCAATAATGTCATGTACTTTTGACACTTCATTATTTATAGTTTCGTTCAATATCTGTATGTTGATTTTGTTCATTGCCTTGCTCCTTGCGATGTAAATTGGCGGAGCTTTCCCCATGCGGGAAAGCGTTCCCGCGTGGGTGGAATAAGTAGTTTGAGAATTGTGCCGAAAACGGCGATGAAAATATTTGAGCCATTGGCTCCTGTATGCAAACGCATGCAGGAAACAACTTTATTTTGAAAGAAAATCCCCGATACAAACGTACCGGGGATAATTGAAGTGACTTAGGTTATAGCGTCGTCACATCAATGATGTGATCTGCCAATTCCCAAAGTTCAGGCGTTTGAGTAATAAAATATTCGCGCTCGTAACCACCACGATCCAATACCGCTCTTTTCATTTGCATGAACTGGCGTTTTCTATCTGGATCGAGTGCACCATCGGCCTCATCAGTAAATAAGGTCTGATATTGCACTGAGTTAGTCTCGCCAACATAAAGTGCAATAGCACGAGTCAAACATTCGTTTACCCATACACGCTCTCCACCCGACATTGAACTTAATAATTTTTCTTCACCGCGATGATTATCAAACACCATCACGTCGAAAGTTTCTTTTAAATTCCCAGCTTGCGTAGTGCGTTGCGTGTCCAATCTGACCGCAAAGCGACCGTCATAACACTCACTGAGCAAACTGTTACAAAGACCAGAAATTTCAGGGCCAGCATCGTCTATTGAAAGCGCGACCAATCCATCATTTCCCATTCCTTTTTCAATCAACTTCCATTTTGCAATTTCATCCTTAAGACGTTCAGCAGTGGCAATACTAACTTCTACTTTTTTCTTAATGCTGTTGAAGGCCTCAAGTTTAGCGAGTAGAGATATTTTTTGATTGCTCAAATACCTTAATTTTGTCCTCACAACTTCTACTGCTGAAGCTGTTGCGTGAACGCGTTGTTTTGCGCCATCGATTTCACTCTCTGATACTGGCGTCTGCAATAATTCCAAACGTTCTGTATAAGTTTTGATTATCACATCGCAATCCGCATCAATCTTCTCTAAAGAAACCTTCTCCCCTGATTTGATCGATTGAATTTTTTCTGCGCACGATACGATATTTTGATTCGATGAAATCAAAATTGCCTGCTGCTGCTTTTTTGATTCCTCAAGCTGAGGCAAGCGAATTTCTGCGTCATTTAGAACAACTGACATCGCTGCCATTTGATTTAATTCATCTAACGCTTTCATTGCTTCTTGTCGCTGTATTGATAGCTGCTTGATCTCATTTTCCAACTGCTTGCACTGCCCTACTTTGATATCAAGTTCAACAACTTTTTCACTGATGGCTTTGTAGTTATTGCGCATATCGACCAATGCAATTTTCTGAGGCTCGATATTTGCCATAGCTTGGTTCGCCTGTTCAAGCAAAGGACATTTTTTTTGAATATCCAATCCATGACAAGGAACCTGAGTAACAAGGGAACCCGTCTTTTCCAATAGAACGATGGCTTCATTTTTGGCATTACCCGCCGTTACTAATTCCGTTTGTTTACGTTGGTACTCTTGCAAAAGAGTTCGCGCCGGAATCAAGACAGCCAGTTTCGCCTGCTCGTTTTCAATCTGAACATCTAAAGAACCAATTTTTTCACGCAATCGAGGCACATCAATCGCAGCTTTTTCAATCACCTCCTTTTTGATCAGCACCGCCTTTAATCTCTCAATCTCAGCATCGACTTTGACCAATTCTCGCTGAGCATCATTCACACTTGTCTTCGCTTTACGGTCGTCATCAAGCAATCGTGTTAAATCAACTGCACTCTGATCTTTTACTTTTTGCTTGAGATCAGTCACATTCTGCTTTGCGCGACTGATTTGATCATTCAAAAATTTTCTCTCTTCAACGTCTTTTGCCTGTGAATTTCGCTTAGCCTCCAACATTGCGAGAGCGTTTCGTGAATTATCAAGTGCAACGAGGGCGATGTTTTCATTTTCCCCGCATGTCCTTGTCTCAAGTTCGAGGTTACTAATTTCAATTTGAACTTCTGCAACCCCTTGATCGGCAGCACGCGATTGCGATATCTCATCCTGCAATCCATCCAATTGTCCACGCAGTAGTTTTCCAACTAATGAAGCTTTTGCAGACAACTCGCGATAATGATTCAAGTCCAAAATATCTGCTAGCAACGCCTTTACATCCGAAGCCCCGTAGGAAGATAACGATTTCCGATTTTGTGCTGAGAACTGCGATGTGAAAAATCGTTCTGGTAGACCCAGAATACTTTCTACACAGCGATCATACGTTTCTGATTTGCCGTCTGACAATGTGCCGTCATTCAGTTTTATCGGCGTCCAATCACCAAGATCACCATTCCATTCAAAAGCATAGCAATCTGCTTTTTTGGTTTTGCCGCTAACCTTGAATGTCAGTGTTGACCTATAACGTTTTCCTCCGTGCTCCCAGATGAGATCTTTCATTGCAGTTGAGGCACAGATATTGTCCCAGTAAGAAAAACCTCCTGGGCCTAACGTGGTGGATCTGGAAGGCATGACGCGATATGGATGCAAGTTATCCATGATGGTGGATTTCCCTGCGCCATTTGGACCGACGAATGCAACAAGTCGAGCGTCGTTTGGTACGATATTTAAGTCGAGAAATAATGACTCTTTACCGGACCCCGATAGGATGCCAGTAAAGCCTTCCAACTTAATTGATAGTGGTTTCATGTGAGCTCCTTTCCGCTACGCGGTTTAAAAAGGAGTCAGCCTTGATAGGCTTTCCATTGAGATCAACAATGGAAAACTGTAATAAATATCTTCTTGATATTGATGCCGCAAAAGCGACTTTATTTAAGGATATTACACCAATAATGTGTCAATTTCCGTAAGAAGTAATAAATTTTTTCAGTAAGGCCGGCGAAAGATTCCCCACTTAAGGGGAATCTAAATCGCTACTCTTCTTCTTGCTCAGATGACTTTGGTTTTATCCTGGATATTTGACTCAATAGACAATCCAGTCTATCCACATCCGTACGTGGTTTTAGATATTGCGGCTGAAACAATGCCCCATCTTTATACATATACATAAAAGCAACATCAATAATGTCATTTTCACGTGGCATTGTTGCGTTTGAAGGAATTGTCACGTTTCCGACTGCAACAATTGAACCATCATCCCCCAATAGTCCGAGTTCAACACTACGCTTTGTTTTATGCTGACAGAGGACAATACAAGATACCTCATCCATAAATTTGAATTTGAACTGCGTCGCTAACTTTGGCGCAGCCCTTCCCTCAACATATGGTGCATCAAGTAATTTGGCAACAATTCCCTCTCTCTTCTTCAGCTTCATTTCTTCAAAAAAAGCACGTTTCGCAACTTGACCAACAACCATTGGCACTTTAACGAAACTACTTGGCATTTCCAAAGATTGAAATATTTTATAGCGTTCGATGCGTTCCATTTTTTTCAAACACACACCATCAAGCTCAAGTATGTCGAACACATAGTATTTGCGATTAAGATTTTCGCCATCGAGCTTAAAGGCATTGCTTGAAATTTTGCACGCGTCCTCAATTAAATTCATTGAGACAGCGTTTATTACACCAAGCTTGTTGGAGGTTGTAACTGACTCACCATTTCGTTGCAACATGAGCCTTTCACCGTCGATTTTCTCTTCGAAACTGTAGCGATCATCTTGGATGAAAGACTCAAGATTTGATTCATCAAGTCGAACAAGTAGATGGGGCAAATTACCTGACATTTTCCCTGCAAACTCGACATCATCATATGCGGTTCCACTAACGTCTTCCGTGTACCCTTTCTTCGGACTTTTCTTGTCTTTAACGATACTTTCAAATTCAGCTACCGCCTCTTCGTACGTTAGCACTGGAGGCTCTGATTTTGGTATTTTGGCTGCACCACGTTTTCCGAATCGCGTTTGGACGATGTATCCATCAGCGACCTCTTTAATTTCTGCATGGTATTCCTTGTCCGCTCCGCCTTTTGTGCAAAACAAGGAAATTTTTGGTAGTGGTTCTCTTTGCATTTTATTCTCCAATTATGCGGAGCTTCCCTACGGGAAGACTTACCCGCAGGTTATTCAAATGACGTACTTTATTTCATTTAATCTTTACGCATCTATCGCATGAAGATCGATTTCATGAGTCTTTATTAAGGCACCTCCAAGGCTTTCTACAACCTGGAAATATGTTGCGGTTGACCCTAGTTCTCGCTGACATGCCAAAGCTTCTCTCGCCGCTGCTTCTGGCGAGGCTGCTTGAATATCTATTTCCCACTTAACTTTATAGGTTTTCATACTGTCTCCACTTTTCTTAATGCTGTCTCAACGGTGTTGTATACGAACATATCAGACTGTCTGCGAAACGCTCCAGTTATTTCCGGTGCCACCATACGCCTGATCGACTTTAACGCCACAAGCATGATTTCATGGTTGTTGGCAGCATGCGCTATGAACTCAGCATTAGCTGCGTATTCCTTTTTTGGTTTACCAAAGTTAACTTGAAGAACAACTATTCCATTTTCATCAGTAACACATGTGTCTGATGCCACTTTCCACGGTATTGGAGTGTTGTTCATTTTTATTCCTTAACAAAAAATGGGCCGACTTGACCACCAGGCGCAGCTTTAGCTGCAATCCGCCCCAACAAATCGTCTTGCCGTTCTTTGGATACGTCCTTTTCCGTCCATATTTCCCGCAGAATTTTTTCAGGACTATCAGGTTCTTCATTGGCCAGAGCCAAGTTGTTATTCGAGTTGTGCAATTTTTTCTCCCAGGTTATGCCGAAATTCGGCGTTAAAAAATGGGAGCTACGTGTAGCTTTCTTATGCGGTTGTTCGCATAAGAAAGATCGAAAGGCGCAAAAAAACTCGACCCCCACAAATGTGGATGATCGAGTTTTCTAGTGTCATACATACTTCGCATCTGCCTATGGGCAGAGTTTTTTACTGATGTGCCAGCAAGTAAATTTACTTACAGAATTGCCTTTGAATCGGCAATCAGCTCACCTTTAATGGAAAATTTCAAAAACTCTACATAGAGCACTGAAACCTTCGCCTCTGCCACATCCAACTTCTCCATCTTTGAATGTCCAAAACTCCCCGATTTCTGAGTCAACCAATCGCAGCTTGTCTAAATTTATTCGATCGAAATTTCGAGAACGTTTAAAATTAATACATGCTCCTGAAAATGTTGACGATCCGTCGCGACCCAGATAAAACGAACCTACGTCAGACGTTTGTATTTCATGAGTGGCGCGATGAATTACACATATACGTTCCAAACTACCTTCAACCATTACATAATCGCCAAGTCGAGGCTCCTGCCTAGAATCGTACTCTTGCTTTATTTTTTCGATATACATAGCGCTTCCTTACTGCTTCTGCTATCTGCCAATATTGAGTTCATCAAACCTTTGTTATTACCAACCCTCCAAGCGGACAGCAATAAATCTTCAGAAGCATATTTAAATGGCGGCACACGAGTACCTTCTGAGCCAGCTTTGAAACCTTCAGCAGCAGCGCGATCAATCTTTTGATCTTCTTTAAAATTGTACCCACACATATTTTCCCCTATAGTGTTCGCGAAATTTTTCTAGATATTTTGCGACTTTTTGTTCAATACGAATTCGATTACTGCAGCGATGCTACGATCAATCTGCAGCTATTTTCGAATCGTTCTTTGGGCGATGCCACTCTATGAATTTATGAAGTGGGGCTCCCCAGTCCACAATCGCACGCCTCTTCCGCTTCTTGTGGTGTAGGAATGCTGAAATCAATCATTGGTCATTTTCCTTTTATTAGTGGCGATCACAGGCAGGGCAAAGCCAAACCTTCTCTTCGCCGCGAGTGTATAACCCTGCTGAATAACTCCTGCATCGCGAGCAAGTCGAAAATTCGACGCAACCACCACGATGTTTAACTGGAATAAAGCCTTCGCGCATTACTGCGCGAAAAAATGGAGTTTCAAAAGGATCTGCAACTGCCGCTTTCGAGTCGAAATGCTCAACTCCAGCAGCCCGTTCATCGGCGATCAATTTCGCCAACAGATCAGATTCAATTTCGATATTTTGGAGTCGCAAAGACATTGTGATTTTTCCTTAGATTTTAAAAACAATTGCAACTAACATCGCTGCTATCGATACAGTAAAAATGATCGTCGCAACGACAAAAATGCGTTGTCCAGTTTTGTTTAATTCGTCAAACATTGCCATGTCGGTCTACCCTTCATTATTATTCTCAGTCATTGCTGCTTCATACCGCTCAATATCGTCAAGCGTAACCCACTTTGGCTTTTCAGAAAGTCCATCGTACAACTCTTTCATTTTATTTATCTGCTCAACCTCACTCCCTGCCCAGAGACGATTTTTAGAACGATTGCCATTGCCTAGATAGTAGTCACAGTCTTGCTGCAATCGGGCTAAAAGTTGGTAATTAAATGTAGCGAGGCCGTCAATATGTTCATTTGATTCTTCTTGCTTGCTTGAATTCATGAAGTGACCTCAGTACACAAGCGCACTCTTCCCCAGTTTATTGAGCTGTAGACGTTAGTTTTAAAATCGGCTTTCACGTTTTTTAAAACAGTCTCCCAATCTTTCAGGCGCGACTCCACATAGAACCTGGCGTTTGATCCATGTTGACTGAATTCTCTTTCATCCAATATGACACCAGAAGATGCAACCCTAATTGAGTTGAGCGTCGCCGTAATGACCACTTCTTCTCGCAAGTTTGTTGTACGGCACCATTTATATTGTCGCGGTACTTTGAGCGACATATCTACAATTTCTGGAACCTCTTCATATGCAAAGAGGCTTTCTAAAGCAGCGGTAATTGCACGAGCAATCAACCATGACTCATCTTCAGATCCGAAGGTCTTGATCGATGCGAGTAATTTGTACGAATTATTGCGAAGACTAAGCAACACTTCGATCCTGTACCCTTCATTGTGTCCATCCATCACGTAACAACCAATGTGATGAATGTTGGAACGATTGTCTGGTACCGCACTGCTCCTAGATAAATCTCCATGCGACCAATATTCGATCCCGTTTTCTGGAAACGTTACGTTGATGAATTGTTCGAGCCAGTCAATCAGATTACCTACTGTCCCGTCTCCTATTTGTTTGCACTGTTTAACTGCATTGAAGAATTTAGTTGTCATGTGACTCTCCTGTTAATTGCCGAAATTCGGCTGTAAAAATCAGGAGATGGCTTGAGCCATTTACGATTGCTGGAAGCAGGAATAAATGGTGTTATTGCAGATGATTGATTTTGACTGCGATTGCGAATTACAAAAAACTCGACCCTTCACATAAGTGAAAAGATCGAGTTTTATTTAAAACTTAGACAAAACCTACGTGCTTGAACACGTTGGTTTTTATTACTTCTCCTTCAACTTCTTTTTCTACGCTAACTCTTGTAGAAAAAGCGTAAGCGGGTTTAATCCCACGTTTTTTTAACGCTTTTTCAAGTGCGGACATGAGAAAAGGCGCACCCCCGATCATTGCAGCGTCGATTTTGTAATCCAATGCTAAATCAGCAATAAATCGCGCACGTTCTTCTATCTCTGAACGTGCTGGAAGCGTATCAAACGTCAACCATTTTTTAATACATGCCGCATCATCTGCAGCTAGTTCAACTACTCCCTGAGCCAGTTGGTCAGAGGTGGCTTTGTGTTGCGTGAGATTCAACATTCAAACATCCTTTAAATTATAGGCCTGATTTAGCCCACAGCAATTCCTGACGAATTGCGTCCGCTTCAGGTGATCTTTTTGCGTACAACTCATCTTCCAATCTTGCCACTTCCGCACGCGCCGAATCCACAGCGCGACGAAGAACGCCGTTCACGTCTTCCCCGACGTATGCACGTGAAGCATCACATGCAGCATCACGAGCATGGTCAAGCAATATTTCAATGGCCGCCATTTTTTTACAAACTTCACACGCGTCATGCGCGGCTTGCGCGGCTGCAAGTCTCGCAGCCTTATACTCTACCTGAGCCTTTGACTCAGATCGTCCTTTTTCGTAAGTTGGTTCAAACATTTATTCCCCCAATTTATGCCGAAATTCGGCGTTAAAAAAATGGGAGCTACATAGAGCTTTCTAATGCAATTATTTACATAAGAAAGATAGAAAATTTTCAAAAAAACTCGACCTCCACAAATGTGGAAGATCGAGTTTTCTATTAGTGAAGTGACTCGAACATCCTTCGGATTTCTCCCAATTCTTCCGAGCTTAAGCCAAGTCCGGTAATAACCGCCTCAACATCCTCACCGGCATCCTTACGATTGTCCAGTTCTGCCAACACGGAACCCAGATCAAAAGCATGGTTGCCTGTTAATTTAATCCCCAGAAACTCACCAATAGATTTAATCCTATCTGGTTGAATATGTATAAGCGGTATCATTTGGCGGATACCTTATTCATTGCTGCAATTGCGGCATCAGTTGATGCTTCAATTTCAGCCCATTGGGACTCTATATCCGCACCAGGACATGGAGCAGACAAATGCAACTCACCACCATCTACTTTGGCGTTGAGTAATCTTACGGCATCGCCAAAAGAACACCTAGTTCTTGTAGCAAGAGCCCCCGCAAGGACGTTAATTGTGCCGCCACCGGCACTTGAGACTATCGTGCGCTTATTCAAAGCACGCGCAACTTGAATCATATTCATGGTATTCCTTTCTGAGCGTAATTTATGAGAATACATCACTAAAAAGGTTAGCCTCTTCAATGATTTGTGTTTTTGGTTGATGTTTTTCAACCTTATTTTGCTTGGAAAATTCCGATGCTATCAACTCAGGATCGATGTTTTGAAGCTGCGAAATTCGCTCGATCAATCCATCTGTTGGCGTGTTTGAAAACTCACACCATTTGACGAACCGTTCTGCAACAGATGAAAGGCTAGAAATTCCTGCACAACGTTGCCGTTGAACAGTCAAAACACAACTTTCGATTTTAACTTCGGCGCAAGTAGACAAGATTTCCTTGATCGCGTTACGATCAACAGTTTTGGCATACTCTTCATCGATTTCATACCTCACTCGTACAAATGCCCCAGCACACTGAGCAGCAACTTCAGCGAGTTTTACAAGGTCTGGCGCACCGGTGAAATCAATATCGATCATGCGTTTCGAGGGTGTAATCACTGCTTCAAATGTTGAACCAGTTGGCGCTACATCCCACAATAGAAAATATTTCTCATCAATTTCTCCATAGTGAAATCTGCCCACAGATCCTGGGTACGCAATCACTTGCGAAACACCAGCAAATTGTCGTGACCATGATTGATGTTTGTGGATATGACCAAGCATTACCACATCCGTGTTCGCCGAATAAAGCGCACCCAGTGTGAATTCATGATCCAGTCCGGCCATCGGCACACCTGATTCATTGAGCGAACCATCAACAGTGCCATGACTTACCAATACCGTCGGCACACCTTGTTGCCTAAGTACTCCATTGACATGAGAAAAGGAACTCAATACTGCAGCAAGATGGTCACCCATTGCTTCGCTTGCATCTTGCGCTCCTACTGTCATTACTAACTCAGCTTTATTTACGGTAGGAACCGAAGTAATCACTAAGTCGTACTTATCTTCAGGATGCACAGGATCATATTCGATCCACCTTCCTTCAGTTAAGGCGATCATCTCAATACGCTCCGAAATCACGATTGGATGCTTGGCGCCAATCAGCGCAAACATGTGAAGCATGCCTGCTGGCTCGTGCGAAAATGTACCCTGCAGCATAAACACAGGACAATGATCAGCAAGTTGCTTCAAACGACGCGCCAATTTTAGTAACGCTGGTGAGTGTGCGTCCAAACGATGATCAGTACTATCACCACTTATGATCGCGACTTGTGCATTTTTCTTGATGGCTTCTTCTACAGCAAATCCAAAACATCGATCTGCTTCAACTAAATTGTCCCCTGAGTAGTGCAGGTCAGACATGTGTGCAATGAACATTGCAGTTCCTTTCTGTATTTTGCCAACTTTTGGCGTGTATGAATTCAGTCAATGTCTTTGTCAAAGACATTTTCATCATCCATTGGGTGACTATTTCTGTAAGTGGCGTCATCCTGCGATTCGCCTATTGATGCATACCCATTTGCGAGGGCAACAAAAATGACGACGATTATCAGTGATATAAACATAGACCTCCTTCCGCAAAGCGGTGATTAAAGAGGTGCCGTAAAAAGGGCTTCCAAGTTTTTAGCTTGGAAGCCTGTGAAGGCTTCGTTGATCATTTGAGTCTCCAACCGTCAAGATTGACGTACTCTGCAAGAGCTATTTCACAATCTCTTGCATACTCAGGACTAACCATAGACGCTAAAATGTTCAAAACCCTGAACATCTCTTGTCGAACGCTTCTCCCTATAATTCTTCGCATGGATTGAGCATCCAAATCCAGCATTTCACACATCCACTCGAAGCTCAATTGCACTTCGTTTGGATTTAAATCATAGACCCATATAAGGGCATCTAATTTTCTGTTATTAAATGTACCGTCGATGTGTCCAAGCATGTCCGGTACAGCATCACTGACACCTTCATTCAAGTCAGTGAGCAACATTTCCTTCATTCTTTCTGCGATTTGTTCAAGCGAAATTTCCTTAAACGGAATAACTTCGCTTTCATTTGTATCATTGAGTTCAAAAAATGAACCTGATGAACTTTTTTTTACTGAGATCGCATGCACAACACTGGGCATGTGGATTCTCTTTGATTTTGGGGACTCTTCTTTTGATTCGCAATATCCAAAAAAATCGCCATTGATATACGAATTCGAATTAGAGTTAGGCCTTGATTTCATATTGGTATGCATATCGCTCCTGTTTTCCGCAAAGCGGTGTAAGTAACAGGTCGCCCCTATCGGACTTTCATTTACGCTGGCGGAAATGAAAGTACTTGATAATTTTTTTTCTTTATGTCTTGCGACGACGAATTGTGTGTTTAAAATGAAGACTAATTTTTAGAAAGACAGATATGAATCTATTTGAAATGACAGACGAAGAATATGAAGCATGGCTAGGATCACAAGAATTGAATCTTGTAGATACTTCTCTACCAAATGAAGAGAATTTAATTACGATGTTTAGCTATGCGATGAGAACAACTACAGCCGAAGAAAGGGCAAAGTCACTCGTTGATGTGGCAAATATGTGCTTAGCAATGGCCGACAAAACTCTGGGTTCCCAGAATCTTGTCGCCAAATGCCTAGTGCTTAATAAGCACTAATTATTATTTTTAAGTAATGTAAGTTTTGCTGTTGCTTTAGCAGCCCTTACATTTCGCCATACCCTTTCGTTGTTGATGCATGGCTCTTGCTCGATTTCAGATAATTCATCGATCACTTGTTGCGCGGCTTCTGGTTTCTTGGAGAACTTGAAAATAGTTTCCCAGAATTCAGATTCAAATACTGGGTACCTTGTGTAAGGCTGGACGTTGCAAGTTCCTTGCAATGTTACTGTGTGTGCAGCCTTAGTTGCGATGGATAAAATCTTCATGTGCTTCTCCAATTAATTGCCGCAAAAGCGGTGGTTGAAAAAGGAGTAAGCTGTATGACAGCTTTCTTATTAAGGATAAGAAAGCATTTATTTCTGTAGTAGATGCCGAATACTCGACTGACGTAGTGTACATCAATTATTTTTGTTTTTTCAAGAGGAACTGAAAAAAATTTGTTTTTTCTGTTCCTGTTGTAATGCAGCTATCGCTAAACCACACCCTGTCTTTAGAAATGGGAAAGTTTAGATCCACTTTTCGCAGAATTAATCAAATATTTTTCAGTTGATTTTCGCTCTCGAAGACCAAGTAATTGCCCAGTAAGTTCGATAGCATTTTCATTAGTGCCCAACTCCCTTACAGCAAATGAATTGCGTAGTGTTCTAGGCCCTTTTCGTGAGACTGATATTCCAGCTTTTTTGTATGTTTCTTTTGTGAGCAAATAAACTGTCGATTTATCCATCATTCGCCCCTTTAAAGTCGATGGAAAAAGATATTCACCTGGAATATTAAGTGCTTTGCGTTGTTCTTTCCAATGTAATACTTCCTTAGTTGCAAAAGTACGTAACAAAGTCCTGTGCTCTATCCCAGTCAAATTAAGAGGTGACACAATTTTTCCAGCACCTACATGCTGAGAATTTTTTTTAGGTCTTGGTTTAACTGTGACCGGAATAGATCCTGTTGAGTCCATGTTTCCAAGATCTCCAACGTACAGGCTAATTAATTCTGATACTTTTAATCCAGCTCCTAATAGCATTGCAAGAATTGCCCTATCACGTAAATTTTTCCAATTTTCGGAATTCCCATCATCAGATGCCAGGCATCGCATGAACTGATTTTGCTGAGACTCCGTTAAGGCAATTTTGATCTTATCCTTTCCCCCTAAGTTTTCCTTATAGATCGCAAACGCAGCGTGTTTTGCAGGATTTGGATGAACTTTCAGATGAGTGAAAACCTTCTCCAATAATCTCAAATAGCGTATTCGAATCGAGCTTTTTAGAGTCTTAACAACCTCGCCATTTTCAATTTTCGCATCCTCAAGAAAATCTTTTATTTCGATTTCACTTATCGAGAAAATTGTCATATTTCGTTTTTCCATCCACTCCACAAATCTCCCAAACATGTGCGAATAGACATTTAAAGAACTCGGCAACATAGGTTTTAATCGTTCCTCAGCATCATAATTTTTCTTCGTAATCCGCCCCATTTTTAAGAATTCTTCTGTTTGAATAAAAGACTTAAAGGCGAGCAATGGATTGGATTTCCAATGCGTATCAGAATCAAACAAGGATTGCGTCTCAACATTTTCCATAAATTTTTTCCCGTGCCTTCCAATAAAAAGTTACTGTAATTATATACAGCCAACTCGATCAAGCAATGCTCAAATAATATACAAAGTAGTTTAACTTATACATAATTCATATTCAATTAACGGTCATTTAGATAAGAAATATGTCTACATAATAAGCATCAGACTCACGCCGAGGAATTTTTAAGCAACCAATATAGCTTCCCAAATACAGGTATTTTCTATGCTAAATGCAAAATACAACAGAACGCCTACTCAATACGTGACCGTTAATTGAATTATTCATCCTTTTAAATCACTTATAAAATTTCACTAGCGAACCAATCTCAGTACTTGGCTCGAGCCAAGATCAGTCGCAAATAAAAATATCCATCTAATGGAATTTCAGCGCAGCACCATCCTTTTTTTACGCATTTCAATCAAAGACCTCTTCAATCTTGGCTCGATCCAAGATTGCGAACTGACGCATCTGCATTTGCCATTTACAGAAAATTTTTAAATAAAAGGATATTTTCTCAAATTTCAGATAAATAATTGACTTGCTATGGGGAAGAATGCAAAATCTATCATTGGAGTTTATTCATTCTAAATCACAAGGATATTTAAAATGATCATTACAGTCGGTGGTGAAAAGGGGGGGATTGGCAAATCCAAAGTAGCTACGCATATATCTGTTTTAGCTGCATGTAATGGTATTGACGGAGCTCTATTGGACACAGACATTCAAGGGTCAGCCATAAGTTTTTCCAGAATTCGCAATGAAGGGGGTATTACCCCGACCATTCCTGTATTCGCATTACCGCCAAATCCGGCTAGGGAATTAGCTAATTTAGCCAGTAAATACACTTTAGTAGTTGTTGATATAGGTGCTCAAAATTATCGAACTATGCTTGAATGTGCATTACTTAGTGATATTGTCCTGGTTCCATGTGGAAATGATCAGCAAGAAGTAGAGTCTACTTTGAGTGTATTTTCTACACTTAAGAAAATGGGTAATCGGCACGAATTAGGACACATTCCTGCTCACGTTATCCTTAACCGCGTTTCTCCAATTGAAGGAGCAAAATCAACCGCCGAATTACGCGAATATCTTGCGAGCGAAGACATTTCTGTATTTAAATCACAAATTGCGCATCGCGCTAGTTGGCTTGCGTCTGGAAAAAGTGGGAAGGCAGTTCACGAGCTTAAAGGACGTGATAGATCACAAAAAGCAATCGACGAAATGCAAGCCGTTTATGATGAAATAATCAAACGTATCAATGGTAAGGAGGTGAAATAATGGTCAGCTTTAAAAAGAAAAATATTCCAATTGAGCGCGTCGCAGCTGCAGAGTATGCCGCAACCGCAACACCTATTGTGGGCGACCCTCGTTTAAATGCTCTTCCACCAAATCAAGGAAGTGCGATTTCACCTGACAACCTGTATCTTGGCTCGAGCCAAGGTTTGGTTGGACATGCAAATTCGTACGAAATTGGCAAAGTTTACGATGTGCCTGTTGGCCTGGTTAAATCAAATCCATTTAATCCTCGCGTAATTTATACCACTACAGCAGTCGACGAAATGTCGCTTTCTCTCTTAACACACAAACAGAGAATTTCTGCCACTGGCTATATAGACGATCAAGGTGACGTAGTCCTTATCGAAGGCGAAACTCGATTGCGTGGTGCTAGGTCGGCAGGATTACCAACGCTACGAATTGAAATTCGGCCTCGACCTACAGGTGATCGGGAACTCTATGAAGAGGCGCGCGCTGCCAACGTCGAGCGTAGAGATCAATCCCCCCTTGACGATGCACTGAAATGGAAAGAACTCCTTGCAAAGAAAATCTACCCGACTCAAGTAGCGTTGGCAAAGGCATTGAACCTCGGTGAAGACCACGTGAGCAGAACACTTTCACTTGCCACTCTTCCGCATCGAATTATTCACGCATGCGCAGAAATCCCAGAGCTTCTAACTCATAAAATGCTCAATGCAATACGTGAATATTGGGATGTGAAGGGCGATGACAGCACACTTGAATTGATATTCGAAGCTGGCAAAACAGGTATGGGATACCGGGATGTAGCATCACGTCGTAAAGCTGCTGAAAACGGTCCAATTAAACGCACGCGATCAACTAAGGAAGTGTTGAGTTATCGTGGTGCAAAAGGTGAATTGAAATCGTTCAGCGATGATGGACGCGTGGAATTATCTCTAAAGGGGTTGTCAGTGAAAGATGCTGAAGAAATTACTGCGAAAATAATGTCACTTTTTCCAAAAGAATTAGTATGACCAATATGCGCAGCAAACCTTGACCAGAATGCGCGGCAAGCCTCGTCCAAGCGATCCGTTGCGTAGCAACGTTTAGGCAGCGCCGACGAGTTAGGGCGGCGAGGATGTCAACAAACATCTGTTGCTTAGCGCCGTAGGAATCTCCGTCCTTTTAGGACGGGGATGGTGTCAAGATCTAGTCGCAGCCCAATTCGCTCGTTCAGTCTCCGTGTCCGGTCGCCCCGCGAGCCAAGCGAAATATTCTTCCGGCTCCATAAATTCGATTAAAGATGGAATGTTTCGCAAATCTAGCGCACGCCTCAACCGTGATAACATTTCAGCGTGTGTTGTAGTTGGAAACGGCCTCATGTCAGGTCTGAACCGCCACAAATCAGCGTCAGTTCGATAACGCACAAGCGCTACGTCAGCAGGAGCACCGTGTTGACTTGACATGTCATCAATATGCTCTATTGCCTGCGCTACCGAAAAATTCAGCATCTTGTCTATGCTTTCAAGCATACTTGCAACGTCCGCCGGCACCGCCATGCGGCCAGCTTCCCAATACTGAGCCGTTCGTAGTTTCACGCCGGCGTTGTCGGCAATCCACTGGGCCGTAAGTCCCAGTGATTCACGCATCGTTTTAAATTCCGCAGGGGTCATCGCACGGTTATTCGTCGTCATCTTCTGTTTTTTTCTCGTTGAGAATCAGGATTACGCGCTGCTCCCAACTGTCGTATCTATAAGACCAAAGGCCGGTAGTTGTTTCAGTATCCGATAGCATTAAATTGCCACCATTGGAATCCCAATAGCCTGGCTCAGTAACATAGCGCGGTACAAGCCAACCATCATCCTGCATTTCAGCAACTCGATCGAAATGCGCATCCTCAGATTCATCTTCGAGAGCTGGATTATCGGCAAGCGCCTTGTCTCGGCGTGCGATGTCTTCCTCGCTATGACATATAATGTCATCCTTAGATGAAAGAAAACGCGCATATTGACTCGCCATTTCGCGTGCAACATCGCCATCTTGGTCTGCACAAATATTGCCGCAGCCCCGATGCTTGAACCAGGCGTTACCATTTTTGCGTTCGGCGCTTACCAGATATGCATTGTTATTATCGAGAAGCTGCTTGATCGCAGAAAAATCTTCGCCATCGTGGATAACCGCACAAATGTAAGCGCCATTGACACTAGCGTCATACCAATCACGGCCAGCGTCTTCAGTCGAAAGATTATGTGCTGCGCAGAATGCGCGGAAGTCGGTACGGTTCATAAAAGCTCCTAAAGCTGAAATCGCGCCAATCGCGTTCTCAATAACTCCATTATGTGCGTAATTTACGAACATTACAAGTTTTTTTAATTTTACCCTGTGCAAGTAAGTACACGCTTACAGAATTACTAAATACCACCCTATTGAGGTGAGCCCAACGGGAACTTAACGTAATTTCTAGCTTAAAGGTGAGCAGTTCCCGTAGAACTCACCTTTGAGTAATTTTAGATGTATATAAATGGCTGAGTGCTTCCACGTTCCTATTTCACTCACCTTTAAACCGATTAGATCCAATTTTTACCTTATTTAGCTGAGAGTAGTTCCTGTAGAACTCACCTTAAATAATTTCTTTACAACTAAATCATGAATTACTCGTATTTTGTTCCCGTAGAACTCACCTTTAATTCAAAATAACGTTAAAGTGAACTTTGAACTTCAATCAGTTCCCGTAGAACTCACCTTTACGCATATTACCGATTCAAAACTGCATTTCTCTAGCTTTACGTTCCTTTGTTGCTCACCTTTGCGCTATTTAGAGTAGGATTTTCATCATATCGAGCGATGAATAGTTCCCGTAGAACTCACCGAAAATAAGGCACATCTCGCGTTTCACCGTATTTTGTTCCCGTAGAACTCACCTTTGACTAACTTCATAATGAATCTTATGATTTAACGGTGAGCAGTTCCTTCTAAGCTCACCTTTAAATAGTTTTAATCTAAATTGCAGGTATTTTTCACTCGTTTGTTCCTGCAGAGCTCACCTTAAGACTGCAAATACATGATTTATTATTATCTAACGGTGAGCAGTTCCTGCAGAACTCACCTTTACCTTAATTTCTATGCCCAAAATCAATAAATCGAATTCATGTTCCCTTTTAGCTCACCTTAATACTGATTTTTTTCATCTCCGAAGGTGAGCAGTTCCCGTGGAACTCACCATTGAGTTAGGGCGATGATTTTTTAGAAAGCCGAATTGTGTTAAAAAAAGCGAGTATCAAAGACCCAACGTTTTAATGTTGTTGCTTTAATTTTTGTAGAGTTTGGATGGAGAGGATTGATAAGGACATTTTGTTCGTCGGGCGCAATCACGGATGGCACTACTAATAACGGCGATTCCATTGAGGTGATCCACTGATCGCCGGATTTACGGCTTGTAATGCCAGATGGCAGTGCATCCCAACCACCTGGCAGTGGATTGAGCTCATTGCGCAAATTCCATATCTCTTTAGGGATATCAATTTGCACCAAGAATCGGTTTAATTGCAAAGTGCTTGCCCGAATATAGCTGAGCGTTTCCAACGTCGCCAAAGCGATATTGATTGAGCAGTAGACCATTGGCGTACCCGGACTATTCCAACGTCCTCCAGTAATTTTTGCCCCTGTGCCAGTTATGTCATTAGCAGGATACGAAGGCGCTTCAACTGCAATACGCCAAATAGACACCGTCAAGCGTATGCTTCGCTTTGTGCTTTCGCAAGCAAATTAGATACGAGTTTTTGACCCTCCACCGTATCAATTTAACTATTTGCTTTTGCTAAAACAAGCTTGTTCAGGTTTATCACTCAAAGTGCACGCTTGTTAAGTGTTTTTTTAAAGAAGAAACACTTAAAAACCTTAAAACATTTAAGGAACTCTTGAAGTCCGCATAAATACTGGCTTGCAGACGATCTTGGTGAGTATTTACGGGAACTCTGGTGAGGACTTACGGGAACTTTGGTGATGCTATACGGGAACTCTCATTAAATAGGTGATGATTTTAGGTAACATGGGTGAGTGGATTCGGGAACATTAATTCTCAAATGTGAGTTTGACGGGAACATTAAAGGTGAGTTGCTAAGGAATAAATATCTCACCTGCGATATTTTTTTAAGGTGAAAAATAAATTTGCCTTACTATCACCTTTAGTACATCATGCTAACAAGCATTAAATAGAATGAAGGGTGGATATGGCAACAAAACGAAAAAAATCTTCGGATACTTCTGATACAAATTCTGATGATTCAAGAGATATCGCAGAGTATCGAAGAACAAACGATTCCATAGGTTTGAAAGTAGTTGAAGGCCAATTCAGTTTGCTCTCGCGAAAACTATATAACGTCTTTATCTCCGCTGCTCAAAAGCAGCAACGACCAGGATTAAATGCACCCACCGATGATCCGTCGGCAGAAGGATATTTTTGGATACAACTTCAAGATGTCGTTAAGGACACAAGATACAACAGTAACGATTACCAAACTTTAAAAGAGCACGCCAAAGAAATAGAAAACATACGTGTCGAGTCAGAAAGCACGAATATGTGGACAAGTGAGCGGCTTTTGTCCGGCGTGAAAATATTTAATTCTCACGGACTAAGAAGTAAGGGCGGAACAGTCTGGCTTGGTTTTGCGTTTCCGCCTGAAGTAATGCATGCGGTTTTAAAGCCGACAATCTACACAAAGTTTAATCTTTGGTACCAGGCTCAACTTAGAACATCATCAAGTTTGGCTCTATACGAAGTATGTCGAAGATATGCATCAAGCCCATCACATTTAACGAATAGAGATAAGTGGGAAAGCTGGTTTTACACAATTACAGGTACAGTTACAAGTGATACTAATCTGCCCGAGTACAAATATTTCAAGCGTGATCATGTATTGAAAGCAATTTCAGAGATCAATGTAGTAACCGACATTGATGTTGAACTAATCGAGTATAAAGAAGGTCGGCGAGTCGCAGAAATTCAGTTCAAGGTATACCAGAAGGCTCAAGCATCATTCGAATTGCCACTGGCTCCGATTATCAATATGGCCGTGATTCAAAGAATTATGGCTTTGGGCATATCAAAAGAAGAGTCCAGTATTATCTATTCTTCATACGATGAAAACGTTGTAATTGCACACCTTGATTACGTCGAGGGCAGACAAAAAAATTCATCGATTCAACCATTAGATTCACCTGCTGCGTATTTTAAGAGTGCAATTAAAAAAGGCTATGCAAATCCAATCGATTTAGAGGCAGCTGTGGTTGAGCCTCTTCCCGAAAAAAATAAGAAAAAGAAAAATTTGCGAGAGAGATTCATGATTGCAAGATCGAAAGATGCTCTAACCTCTTACAACAAATTGGAAGCAGAGATTCAGCGAGATCTTTTTGACAGATTTTCAGAAAAGGCAGATAAGTCAATCAAGCCATACTTAAAAAAGGGAATGGAAATGAAGCTCGTTAAAAACGCATTCGCGGATTGGTTAGCAACGGAGTTTTGGGGAGAGCCAACGGATAGCCAGATTCTCGATTTTCTTGAATCTGAAACAGACGAATAGGTTGTACGAGCAGCATATGTGGAAAAATTGGGTCAATAAAAAATAGCTTGATGTATTAATTAGGTGTGTATATAATTACTTATACGGAATGCGGCAACACAAACCAACCGACCTAGCGGGTTCTAGGGTGCTCAGATAACGGAGATTAGCATGTTCACAACTGACAACACAATTGGCTACACACAGCAACAAATCGCAGCACTCAATGCAGAGCTGGCTGCATTACTTGCAGGAACGGAGCCAAATAGTGACGAAGCGGCTCAAATCGAAAAGGCTTTTTCCGACGAAGTTGCTAGTCGTTAATGCACTCTGCCCGGTTTGCCAGATACCCCTGTTAGATCCATGCGAACGAAATTCACTACGACAGATCAGGTTGACGCTTACCTGAGCACTGATTTAATCGAGTGCCTGGAGTGCGGGAAACAATTTTCGTTTCTTGCAAATCACCTGCGGCGCACCCATGGTATCGATGCAGATGAATATCGAGAATCCTGGGGCTTGCCAGCCATGACTCCACTAGCTGGGCAGACGTATCGTGATATTCATCGCGCGAAGATCCGGCGTATGCAGACCGATGGAACGATAAAATATGATCATTTACCCATTGCAACCGCCAAAGCAAAAGGCACATCAAAAGAGAAGGTTGGCGTTGCAAAAATCGCCTTTGCGACATTGATTGCCAAATTACGGCCAGGCGACGCACACCTTCTTCCGCCTGGGTCGAAGCGTGCAGACGGACGCGATGCGGATCTCGCCAGAAAATCTCAAATACTGCGTCGTGCACAGAAAAATCTAAGAAAATCAGAGGGATAAATACTTTGCGAAACAAATTAAAAGGGAAAGACGATTTTTACGATTTCTTGCTCGCCAATAAATCGGTTGGGGAAATGATTTCTATGCTCGAATCGGTGTATGCGAATTCCAAAGACTGCAAATTTTACAACCTCACGTCTGACGAATGGAGAATTGATATCGGCGACGCTCTACGTGAACGCCTAAAGAATCTTGGTTTCGATGCAGAGCTAGATGATTAATTGATCAAATTGGAGCCATCATGTACCGAGTCTATCTACGAAATCACGATTCACAGGTCTATCCAGAGTCAAAAACCAACACGCAGAGCCAGCAAGCGGCGCTAAATGCATTCTGCGAAATCGTCAATCGTACCGAACTAGACGACCAGAAATTAGCCGCTGTTTTGTCGTACAACAATCGTCAACTTGCGTTCCATCGATTCGACAGGAATCCAGGCGACGTGGATTACTGGCGAGACAAATTGGATGAAATCGATCTCCCACAAGTCGGCGCTCCAGTCGTCCTAGACGGTGGCAAACGCGTCAACGTATATCTCGATGCTGAAAGCTTGAAAATTGCATCTGACCTCGGTAAAGGAAATGTTTCAGAGGGTATTCGTATTTCATTGCAACGCAGCACAAAATAACAGTATCAACCGCAAATTACGGATACCCAATTTAATAAGGATTGGATGAATTTTCATTCATTTACTTCTGGATTGTCGCAAGCACTACTGATCGTTCACAGACATCGTAAAATTGCGTGAAAGCGTAGGCCAGCAAGGGGAGTGGAGCACTACTCCCCAACAGTAGAATCCATAAAACTATTCATAAACTCCCTCTGTTTAATGATTTCTGTCTGTACGTAAATTGAAGTTGTGTCGATCGAAGCGTGTCCAAAAATGTCGCGCAATATCTCGACTGGCACTTTATTGGCAATTGCGTGTGATCCGCATGTATGGCGCATCCAGTGAGTGCTAGCCTTTTGTATATGTGCTGCATCATCCTTATTTGTTTCTTCAGTTTGCTTCGCTACGAATTGAAAAAACGCCTTTAATTCTTGATAGATTGCTTGGTCAGATATGCCAATTCTGACGTCCATTGGCGATATTTTCGCTGCAAAATCAGACGCAGGAATACCGTCGCAGATCATATTTCCTTGTTCGTCAAATTTGACTAATTTCCCGATTAATGGTGTTTCAGGCGTGCATTCTGAAAGTGAATTAAATCCACGATGCGCGATGTAATTGCGCAACTCGCTCATTTGAAAATCAGGGATAGGCACTTGCCGACGTCGTTTACCTTTGCCAAGAACATCGAGCGCATAGCAGCTGGATTGATCTGCATCGCCATCAATTTCAGTAATGTCTTTAAATGTTGCAGATGCTATCTCAGATAGACGCAACCCAGTACCATAGAGAAATAGCAGAATGAAACGCAAACGGTAATAACGCGGTGTTTTATCCATCGCATTCAGTGTTTCCAATATAGAAGCCCACTGTGTACGCGTAAAGCTATGCTTCGTTTGAATCGCTGGCTTTTCTGTGTCTTTTGGCGGCACTCCATCCCACGGATTCGAATCCAAATAACGCTGCCGCATTAACCATTCGCACATTGCGCGTAAAACGGTCACTGCATGTGTCTGGCTTCGCAGCGACAAGTTCCCTTCGAATGGCTTCCACAGGCTACTCCATCGCTCTACGTGGCGTTTGCCAATCCAAAATGATTGTGGGTGCTTGCCACGCCATGGAAAAAATTTGCGAGTATCTTTGTTTTCAGCGCGACCGAGATCATTGATAAATTCGCGATAAGCGACGCAATCTTCAACGCGTAAGGACGAGATCGGTTTTTCAGCTTCAAAAATCGACCATAGGAGAAACCGTTCAGCTTCTTTGCGATAGCTTCTGAATGTAGAGCCGTCGTTAGGGAAGAGCGACAGCCACGAAAGAATTGCTTGCATGTCATTTGTCGCACGAAGCTTATTCCTGTTGAATTCACCCCTATTTGCTCCTGCCGATCCATCAAGATTCGCTGGTACCTTAAAAAATTCCAATGGCACGATCGCTGTCTCGATTGGCCTGATCGTAGTAAGTAGGGCAGGGGAGAGCAGGCTGTTTTTAAGGCGAACATGCGCACCAATGACGATCCCAAGAGGTTCGCTGTTCATGTCCAACCACTTCACCACGCGTTCAGCCGCTTTCAAGCCAAAGCGTGGTACTTTTACCCACCAACGATAACCCTTGCCATTAATGCACTCTACTAGCTCACGCAGTGTGTATATACCGGATTTGTTAAGGCGATTGGCAAGTGCTGTGTCAAGCCATCCTGCAACGAGATCATCCAGTTTTGGATCTACTGCGATGAGCGTTTCTAAGAAATACAGTGCGGTTAATTGACGCTCACGCAGCCGCGCATTGCGATGTGCTTTGCGATCAATCTTTCCTTTGAATGTTTCGTTGAAGAGTTCGAGTAATTCAGCTTCTCCATACATCTCGTCAGGATCGTACTCTGCACGAAAGTCTTCTAATGACGGTACGGAAGATGGCGCTGCAGTTGTATTGAATGTTTCGCGATTGATGTTAATTAATCGCGCAAACGAATGTTGTCCGCGACGACGGGCAGCAACCATTAATTCGTCGCGAATCCAGCGAAGAACAGATTTGGCGACGCGCAGTTCAATATCCGATATTTCTGCCGTCTCTAAATATCGATATGTCAGTTCATCAAGTGGGATGCCTTCGTAATAGCCGCGCATGAACGCAAAATGATGGCGCCCGACCTTCGATAAGATGGTTGCTTTTTTAACCCATGCGTCGCTCAATTTTTACCTTTAAAGTGAAGCCACAAAGAACAAGTAAAACGGTCGATAATTAACTGCGTTGAATTGATCCTTGACATCCTCGCCGTTCTTTAGGGCGGCGAGGATGTCAATCAGAAGCGTCGGATCCAGTTTGGCGCTCAAGAAAGGATGTCTTCCCCAAGCCACAGTGGCCGTTGCGCGGCTCAGGTGGAATTGGCGAAGTCAGGTAACTTTGTGGTTCCCAGCCATGGTCCACGACCTCTTGCTCAGTCGGTACGCGAGCACTACCATCGGGATTCTTGAATCCGCTCGTGCCTAGGTATCGGATGTGATGAGCCAATTCTCGCGCTGAAAACAGTAACTCGGCAGGCTTATTTGTTTCATTCTTGTTGTCCATGAATTTTCCTTGGCGCTTAGGCGCGCTTATTTGCAAAGCGAATTGGTCGCTCTCCACAAACGGTGCGTCGTTGGGAGAGCGAAGGAAAGATCGTTGCTAAACGTCTTTCTTCTGTTAAGAATTATGGAACAGTGCTTCCTTGCCGACCGGGTTTATTTCATCCCACCAAGCCTGGCAAATTTCATCCACTCGTCTACGGCGGCCCATTGTTCGTCGTTCAACCAATTATCAACCGCATTAAACGCCTGCGCAAGAAGCGCCATACGTTTATGACTGTAATCCAAATGACCCAACGGCTTTCCGTCATTATCCAGAAGCTGCAGTCCGTTCTCGTCAACCATCCACGAGCGAGGTCTGAACTCCAAACTGTCAAACAGCATCCAATACTTTCCACCAGTCAGCGTCCAATATTTTCCACTTCTTTCATTTTTTGAGGGGTGTTTTTACGCTGTTTAAAGCGGTAGGAATCGTTCCCTGTTTCCAGAATGTC
>Ga0102922_1000003_pt1 | contig 52474 bp, 49 predicted proteins | sample Colrivmeta1569A3_FD_81569 | JGI IMG/M metagenome (GOLD analysis project Ga0102922, IMG submission 81569) | Estuarine microbial communities from the Columbia River estuary - metaG 1569A-3 | ecosystem: Environmental > Aquatic > Marine > Intertidal zone > Estuary | place: USA: Columbia River... | reverse complement strand
TTTTAGGTGCAGCTACTTTCTTTGCTACTGGCTTTGCTGCTGCTTTTTTAGGTGCAGCTGCTTTCTTTGCTACTGGCTTTGCTGCTACTTTTTTAGGTGCAGCTGCTTTTTTTGCTACTGGCTTTGCTGCTGCTTTTTTAGGTGCAGCTGCTTTCTTTGCTGGCTCTGCTTTCTTTGCAACTGGTTTTTTTGCGGCTGTTGCCATTTTGTTTCTCCTTCTTCACGTGATGGAAAAAATAAAGCTTCTTGTAAACCCACCCACACCATCGCGATGATGAGGGTGGGTTATTCATCGGCACAAGCATGCTGATTGATCGTTTGCGCTAATGAATTCTGCACCAGCTGAACTGCTGCATCCCCTCACGCATGCAGCGCTTCAGCCATCAATGACTACCGGCTTGCGATACAAGCTGAATATTTCTCACCTCATGCAAGCAGTCGCTGGTCTTATGCTTCTCAAAGAAAACCTGCTTAGTGGGTCGTAGTTCGCTACAACATCACTTCGCAAACACTTCTTTTTAAACCAAAATCCAGCGCGTTCATCTCGCAAATTGATGAAACATTCAGACTTAGATAGTCTAAGTACCAAGTCCTACGCGCCCTCATACAAACGTAATCAAAACAGTCTTAGGCGCTCATCTCGGTACATCTACTCCACTTTTTCGCAATCCATTTTGCAGCACAGCTGCATCAATAGCCAAAAAAACGCCGGCAGTTACGCCAGCGCTGGAATTCTGTTTCTGGAAGCCAATACGATTTTCAAATAAAACGCCGCCTTACCTGACTTCATCAGGTGCAGCGGCGCGAACAGATTAGATCGATTCTGTCTTTGACTGGGCATGTAGTTGATGCTGCCTTTCCTTTTTTTGCAGTCACTTATTCGAGTTCATATCGACTGCACTTCACACTTCGTATTTCTTTGCGCCGCTGACTCATCGTCAGCGACCAACCCATCCGACTTTTATTCCCAGCTAAGAGCTCCTCCTGTTTGATATTCGATGACTCGAGTCTCAAAAAAGTTTCGCTCTTTTTTCAGATCGATCATTTCGCTCATCCAAGGGAAGGGGTTTTCTTCCTGGTCGAACATCTGATCAAGACCGATCTGTTGTGCTCGGCGATTTGCAATGAACCTTAAATATCCCTTGAACATTGGCGCATTCAAACCAAGCACTCCTCGCGGCATTGTATCCTCTGCGTAACGATATTCCAACTCCACTGCACGTAAAAACAACGTTTTGATCTCTTCTCTAAATTCTGGCGTCCACAAATGTGGATTTTCAAGCTTGATCGTATTGATTAAATCGATCCCGAAATTGCAGTGCATCGACTCGTCGCGCAGAATATATTGATACTGCTCAGCTGCACCCATCATTTTGTTTTGACGACCGAGCGCAAGAATTTGCGTGAAGCCGACATAGAAGAATAAACCCTCCATGAGACACGCAAAAACGATCAATGACTTTAAGAGTTTTTGGTCATTCTCAGTCGTGCCAGTTGTAAATGCTGGATCAGTGAGCGTATCGATAAATGGAATCAGAAATTCATCTTTATCGCGAATCGAAGCAACTTCGTGATAAGCATTGAAGATTTCCGACTCATCCAAACCAAGTGACTCGACGATATATTGATAGGCGTGCGTGTGGATAGCCTCCTCAAATGCCTGACGCAACAAATACTGACGGCATTCTGGCGCCGTGATGTGGCGATAGGTGCCAAGTACGATATTGTTTGCGGCAAGCGAATCGGCTGTTACAAAAAAACCGAGGTTACGCTTGACCAAGCGACGTTCATCGTCAGTTAATCCGTTTGGATTTTTCCATAGTTCGATGTCGCGCTGCATGTTAATTTCTTGAGGCATCCAGTGATTGGCGCAACCTGCAAGGTATTTATCCCATGCCCATTTGTATTTGAATGGCACCAACTGATTCACGTCAGTTTGTCCATTGATAATGCGCTTGTCAGCTGCGTTCACACGACGACTTGCGCCCTCTTGCGCCAAATCATCGGCTTGACGAATCACTTCGGGGCCGAGCGAAATGTCGCTCATCTGTTGGCTCGACGCACGTCCTACCGCGGCCAACACTGGCTCTAATACCGCTTGCGGCACATATGCGGGGCTAGCAACAGGCGTTACTTCTTCATCCCAACTTAACATAGATTTTCCTTGTCCAAATTTTTATTCGTTTGCTGCGGGACAGCACTTCATGATGTGTCATGCTATCCCGTAACGCTCAACATCTCAGTACAATATTACTGACACGCCTCGCACTCCTCAAAGCCTGGATCGCCTGGCCGCAACATGCAAGCAGGCCCCGCAATATCTGCGTCAGGTGTAGTAGATGCCGTCGAAAATCCACCTCCTGCGTTCATGCCACTCACACTACCATCTGCTGATACCGCGTTGAGTGCGCCTGCCTTGGTTGTAGATTTTTCACTATGCGTTGCACCAATCGTACGCAGATAGTAAGTCGTCTTTAAACCACGCAACCACGCTAATTTGTATGTCTCATCCAGTTTTTTACCGGAAGCACCTGCCATATAAATATTCAATGATTGCGCTTGGTCGATCCATTTTTGGCGACGTGATGCAGCCTCTACCAACCATGATGGTTCTACTTCAAATGCAGTGGCGTAAATTTCGCGCAAGTCTTGTGGAATGCGGTCGATTTTGGCCAAGCTTCCGTCAAAGTATTTCAAGTCTGAAATCATCACTTCATCCCACAAGCCACGTGCCTTTAAATCGCGCACAAGATACTCGTTGATTTCGGTGAATTCACCAGACAAGTTCGACTTCACATACAAGTTTTGATATGTCGGCTCGATACATGCAGACACGCCAATAATGTTGGAAATAGTCGCCGTTGGCGCAATCGCTACACAATTGGAATTACGCATACCAAACTCTTTGATGCGCGCACGCAAGGCTGACCAATCCATTGATTCGGATGTGTCCGCCTCCAAATAGCCACCGCGTTCTTCTGCCAGTAACTTGAGTGAATCTTGCGGCAAAATGCCACGATCCCACAAAGATCCTTGATACGAGCTATAACATCCACGCTCTTCAGCTAACTCTGTCGATGCCCAGTAAGCGTAGTAGCAAACCGCTTCCATGGAACGATCCGCAAACTCGATCGCCGCTTGCGAAGCATATGGAACGTGCATCATGTGCAAGCAATCTTGAAAGCCCATGATGCCTAAACCGACTGGACGGTGACGCAAGTTAGAGTCGCGCGCTTTTTTTACTGCGTAGTAATTAATATCAATCACGTTGTCCAGCATACGCATCGCTGTACGAATTGTTTTTTGTAATTTGACGTGATCTAGTTTGCCGTCCTTCATATGTGCCGGCAAATTTACTGAGCCTAGATTGCAGACAGCGATTTCAGACTCACTGGTGTTGAGTGTGATTTCCGTGCAGAGATTGGAGCTATGCACCACACCAACATGCTGTTGCGGAGAACGGATATTGCATGGATCTTTAAATGTGATCCAAGGATGACCTGTTTCAAATAGCATGGACAACATTTTTCGCCACAGGTCGAGTGCGCGGACAGTCTTGAATATGCGCATTTCGCCACGAGCAGCTTTCGCTTCGTAGCCAACATACGCGTCTTCAAACGCACGCCCATATTTCTCATGTAAATCAGGAGTGTCACTAGGCGAGAACAATGTCCATTCACCCTTCTCCATGACGCGCTTCATGAACAAATCTGGAATCCAATTTGACGTGTTCATGTCATGGGTACGACGACGATCATCGCCTGTGTTTTTACGTAGGTCGAGAAATTCTTCGATATCCATGTGCCAGGTTTCTAGGTAAGCGCAAACAGCACCCTTACGTTTTCCGCCTTGATTGACGGCTACTGCGGTGTCGTTCACCACCTTTAAAAATGGTACAACGCCTTGCGATTTGCCGTTGGTGCCCTTGATGTGCGCACCGAGCGAGCGCACTGGCGTCCAATCGTTACCCAATCCACCCGCATACTTTGCAAGTAATGCGTTTTCTTTGATTGCATCATAGATGCCCTCCAAGTCATCAGGTACTGTTGTTAAATAACAAGAAGATAATTGCGAACGCAAAGTTCCGGAATTAAACAACGTTGGTGTCGAGCTCATGAAATCAAACGTCGACAACAAATTATAAAATTCAATAGCGCGCGCTTCTCGATTCTCTTCATTGAGTGCTAGGCCCATCGCGACACGCATATAAAATGCTTGTGGCATTTCAATACGACGACCCTGAATATGCAAAAAATATCGGTCGTATAGCGTTTGCAATCCGATGTAGCCGAACTGCAAATCACGATCAGCGACTAATGCATCTGCCAATTTTTTCAAGTCAAACTGTGCCAGTTTTGGATCCAGCAATTCTGCCTCGATACCCTTGTGGATGAATTCCGGAAAGTACGAAAGGTAATTTGTATGCGCATTTTTTTTCGCAAACTCTTGCCCAAACACTTCTTTGCGGATGGTGTGCATCAATAACCGTGCCGTGACTTGACTGTATGCAGGGTCTTTTTCCATCAGTGCACGCGCTGCCAAAATCGCTGATTTGTATAACTCCTCAACCGGCACGCCGTCGTAAAGATTTTTCACTGTCTCTGCAAAAATTGCCTCAGCATCGACATGCTTTTCCAGTCCGATACATGCAGCTTCGATCAGAGCATGCACTTGATCCATGTCCAGTGGGAGACGCTGACCATCCTCCAGCATGTACAGTTGCGGCGTATCTGTCACTTTTTTGGAAGAACGCTCTTGCGCACGCTCTTCCATGCGTTTGGCACGGTACAACACGTAGGCGCGTGCAACATCATGCTCACCTGATCGCATCAATACCAATTCGACCTGGTCTTGAATATCCTCTATGTGAAACGTGCCACCAACTGGCTGACGACGCACGAGTGCTTTGACGACATGGGACGTTACTTGCTCAACCAAGTCACGCACACGTGCTGAGGCGGCACCCTGGGCGCCATTGACTGCCAAAAATGCTTTTGTAACGGCAATCGAGATTTTGGACGGTTCAAATTCAACAACAGCACCTGTGCGACGAATGATTTTGTATTCATTAAGTGCAAGGCCGCTTATTTCTGTATGTGTATTCATTTTTTCCCCTTATGTAGGTTTGGCGATAAGCCTATTGCCAGAAGCGAAATGTTTTGTCGCTGCCGATGTTGGCAATGTTCAAAAGTTAATTGGTGTATGGAACGCTCGTCAGACTTTTAACAGTCACCTGAGTTTATGGTACTCGCTGCAATTAAATGATCAGTGCAGAAAGATGTGGAATTTCTGCCGTTATCCGACAAAGAAATCGATCAAAGAAGTTAATCCATGCCAATGGCATAGATTAACCTTAGTGACTATTGAAATCGTGGTGTATAGAAATTCTGGCTATGTTTGCGCGTAAATCCTCCTCGTTCACGGGGAGGATGTAATGCGCGCCCAAATTAAGGTAAGTACTTTTTAGAAAAAATGTAGATTTACATCTACAACATAGAGATGATCTGGAGATACTGCTCCAGTAATCAAAACAATTTTCCAGAGAAAGGAAAATTGTTTGAATTCGACATTTTCTAAATTTTCTTCTGAGTTAATTTTTTATTCCTTTTTTAACGCAGCAAAAATTTCTGTACCAATTTCGTTTAACGATATCTTGCTGGTCACAATCGCTTCTAAAGTTTTGTGATCTAGATCCCCTAAAAAAGCGAATGCCCGCCGATCAAGTTCGAGCCATGCAGCTTGTGACCAATATGGATAGCTGATAATGAACTCTAATTTTTGAATATCTGAATTTGAATATTCTTTAAAAATTTTACCAAGTCGTTTTTCCATACTCGTGCTTTGTTTTTTTTTGTTCATAATAAGTCCCTAAAAATTTAGTGAAATGTGAAGCAAGAGAAAAACAACTTAACTTTTTGCGGGTATCAGTTATTTTTCTTGAATACCAGAAATAAAGTAAAACGCTAAAAACATCTACGAGCGTCAAGCTGAGGTCTTTATCTGATCAATAATTGATTGATCATTTGCACCAAAGATGAGTGCCATAGATTGAGTAACGCACCAATCTATTTGTCTTCCCTTTTTTTCTTTGCCGCTGGTTAGCGAAATGGTCGTGCCCTGTCTGTTTTGATCTGACAAACGGATGAATCCAATTGGCTTATCAAACCAAAAGATCGTATCTATGCGAGACCAAGAAATACCTCGATAAACGCGATCGCCGAGTTGAACTTTTGTATGTGATTTTGTATTGATGATAATTCCCCAGTTATGCAGCAAATGCTGCGATTTAAAAGGGGTGAAGACTTAACTTTCTCAATCAACGCGAATAGATTGAGAAAGCCATAAGGCTTTCTTCGAATGGTTTAATTGATGCTTGAAAATTTGAAATTAAGATGTCTTTTAATTTCTGAAATTAAGATGGATGAAATTTGCTGCACTACATCAATATCTATCGATGGCATGCATATTGTGAATGTTCCGTTATCACCAAATTTTGGGTTTAAATCCCAATCTAATAATTCGCAATCATTGCGAATCATGGCTGTTGCTGAAACAATAGCTCGTGACAGAGAAATTATTCGTAATTGCTCACTGATTTTGAAAGGCACAAAAACTTTTTGGACTTCGATGCGGTGCATTTCGTCATCAGCTGCAAAAACACATTTCCCGTTTTTGGATAAATGTAAATTAGGATCATTTGCGAATGCTTCTCGAAGGAACCATTCAATTTCCGAATTGATTTTTTTGCTGATGCTCGAATATTCTTCGAGTGAAAGTGCAATTTCCATGTCGACCTCTCCTTTTTTTGCCGAAATTCGGCGTTGAAAAAAAGGGAGCGTTTGAAGCTTTCTAAGTCAAAAAACTGAGAAAACAGGTGACTAAATTTCTATCTTTGCCGCTAAAGCGGCTAATTAATAATACCATGCAATTATTAATTGTGAAGGCAGTCTAGTTTCCCTTTTCAAAAAATTTCACCGCTGTTGTTAATGCATAACAATCCAAATGACGTCAAAAAAACTCTTTTATTTATGACGAAATCTAAATCAGATTGCCCTACTCTTTGGCAATGTAAGTGAAAGGTTGAATTGAAATGGAAAATAATCCTATAACAGCGACTACTCAAGAGATGGCCCAGTCTTTTACCCCTTGTTTACAAAATACACTCATATCAAATGAGGGGCTTGTCATTAAGAACGCAGGCAAGATAGAAGAGATCATCACAAAAATTGAAATGCGTACTGAGGCGCAATTTTTGTCATGGCAGGTTTGTAGAGCAATGCGCCGGGATTTTAATTTGCTAAGCGCTAAAATTTTTAAAGGATCATTGCAAGAGCACCAGAAAAAATATTTTAAAGCACAGATTCGCGACCTTATGATGGAAATGGTGTTGCAAGGCGAATTTTTAAAGGCAGAATCCAGTGAGTACAAGCTGACTTATGAACCTGAGATACAGGTTGTCCCACTCAGAATTGTTTCTCCAGAAACTGGCCTCTTGTATAGAATTTTTTCAGAAGTTGATCTTCCAATTGCGACCCTTGCTTGCGCATCATTTAACGGGATTTTATCTAAGAAAAACTTTGACAATTTAATTGCTTCGTTTTTTTCCTCGTATAGCGATTTGAAGTCGTACTTGATTGGATATAACAAACAGTTTGAGAAATCTGCAGCCGAAATAGGACGCGATGAAGGTATTACATAATTACATTGACCTACCCAGCAGCAAACAATAACACCGAGAAAATCATGACAGGTTTAATCTTAAAAAATTTAGTAATCAAAGGCGTTCAGCGCATTGAATCCATAAATACACCTTACGAAAAGCGCGTCGAATCAGAGTTTGAGTCTTGGCAATGTTGCAGAATCATAAGGCGTGATTTTAATTTATTGACTGCAAAAATGTACATGCTTTCCCGTAAGCAGCAAAATTTGCACTCAATCAAAAAACTTTTACGAATCATTTCCCTAGAAGCTCTCGCAATCAAAGTAGAGTTTTCAAATTTTGAAGCACCTCCAGTACAAGCAATTAGTGTGCAACTTCGGCTAGTTTCCGATGAAGCAGAAACTCTATTAGAAGCGTTCAAAGTTGTTGATGCTGCTTTATCAAAGGCAATTTCCACAAGAGAGAAAAATGCACCACTTAACGAATTTAAAAGTTTTTTCTCAGCATACTCAGATCTAAAAAAATTTACTGGTTTATCGCGAAGAGCAGATGAAGATGAAGTTTGACATCCCCAACCGAAGATTATTTACGCCCTAAGCAGGGCTATTCAGTGAAAGCGATTACGCATCCGCATTTTGGTAGTGAGTCAGTGACGGTGTTCGCCATAGTGGTTAATTGACTCCACAAAAGCCAGTTGCGCTGCATAAATCTCGTGAGACCATGTATTTTCTCTTTGAGGAAAAACATGACAAACGAAATCCAGCAATTGACCAAATCCGAAGCAGAGTTAATCGCATCGGTTTACAGGCTACTCCCAACTGAACTCCCCAACTTTGTTGGAAGACAGCAGCAAAAGGATATGATCCAAATCATCGCGCGCACACTGGCGCGAGAGACGCACGCTGTCATTGAGGCACCTACTGGCACAGGTAAAAGCTTTGGGTACCAAATTCCAGGCATTGTATTGGCATTATCCAGAGACAAACGCATCATCATTTCTACAGAAACTGCGAATCTACAGGATCAAATAGCAGGACGCGATCTAAAAGTGTTGTCCAACATTTTGGAAAAGCTCGGTATTAATGTGAGCTGTGCGGTTGTGAAAGGCAGGGAACGTTATGTTTGTCCACTGCGTTTAAATGAACGTGCATCTCAAGCTGAGTTAATTGACGAGGATTCATCAAACGATGTTGTTTCCCGTATCGCAGACGCATGGGATTCCCAATGGGATGGTTTAAGAGAAAGCCTTCCTTTTCAAGTACCGCAGCCCATATGGATGAAGGTCAATAATAATCGACATATCTGCACAAATGATCGATGCACTCTGTCGAAAGAATGTCCTTACATGGACGTAAAGGCCCAATTAAAATCAGCACGCATCATTGTTACCAATCATTCTTATTTGCTGTCGGTTATTGCAGCGCAAACCGGCACAGAGACTAAAAAGAATCCGGTTGTTGATTTTGCGAATAACTATTATGTCTTTGATGAAGCGCACCACTTGCACGACAGGTGCATCGAAACTTTTTCTAGCAATGCTGCGATTAATGAGGATTTACCAGAGGAAGGCGGTCGACTACTCTCTATTTTGGGCAGCGCCCAAATTAACGTGTTTAAGTCGCGCATAAAAGCACTGCACGAAATTGGTATTGCTTTGCGAGTAAATATTAAATCCATGATTGGCTCAGCAAATCGGCATCGATTTATTCTTGGCACAGTGCCTGGTGTTTTGTCTGAGTTGGTGCTTGAGTACGGCGCCACAATTGACGCCATAATCGACATCTTTAAAGAGGCGATTGCTAATAAACGTGATGAGGCACAACGATCATCGATCGTTGCTGTCGCAAACAACTTGAGCGCTATCATAGGGCAACTTGAAGAGGTGTCTTATGCCTTACAAAATTTCGCAGTTGATAGTAGTAACCCATGCGCTAGGTGGATTGAGGTCAAAAATGATTCGCACGTTCTTTTTGCTGCACCTTTTGAGGCTAGTGCGCTAGCACGAGCCATGTTATGGAAAAATATGCGTGGAGTAGTACTGGCATCCGCAACCATCGCTTCCCTCGGAGAATTTGGGCCCGCATTAGCAGCATTAGGCTTGCCCAAAGACACGGTAACAGCGAAGCTATCCTCCCCACTTGATTATTCTAGAGCTAGAATTCTTGTGCCCAAATTTATCGTTGATTCTAATTCAAAGGGACACGCAACGATGGTAGCGTCTCTTTTGAGAAGTACAGCATTTTCAGGGGAGCATAGAGGATCACTGGTTTATTTCACGTCCCGAAAAAAAATGCAGGACGTATTTGACAGTTTCACTGAACAAGAAAGATCGCTCATTATTATGCAGGGCGTGATGTCCCCAGCATCAATGATTACGCTTCACAGGCAGCGTATTGATTCCGGTAAGCGAAGTATTTTGTTTGGGTTGGACAGCATTGCAGAGGGGGTCGATTTGCCAGGTGCGTATTGCTCTCTGGTTATTATTGATAAGCTCCCCTTCCCTTCGCCAGACGATCCGATTCTTGCATCGCATTCAGAGCATTTAGAGAATAAAGGACTTCATCCATTTCACCTGCTAATGTTGCCTAAAGCTGGTTTGAAGTTAGCGCAAGTCGTTGGTAGATTGATTCGCACCGAAAGTGACTGGGGTGATGTGTATGTTCTGGATCGTAGGTTAGTCGACAAAAAATACGGTGTTCGTCTGGTTAAGTCAACGCCATTTGAAAGGGTTACCCAAATTTAAAACTGCTTATCAGGTAGCGCGTAAAACCCCGTCTCTTCAGGGCGGGGATATAAGCGCCGGATGCGCAGCATTCTTGCGTTTCGTTTACACTTAGATATACTGGTTAAAATCACAGTAGATTACCTTTGCACTTCATGCCCAAGAAACGCTCTCCATCACCTGACACCGTTGTTCGCACCTTGCGCCTGCGTCTCAAAGACAAGCACGCTGCCATGTGTCGGTCGAAATCGTACTGGGTGAATCAGGTGTTCAACTATTGCAATGAGCTGTCCTACAAAGTATTTCAACGCGAACGCCGCTTCATGAGTGGCTACGACTTTGCCAAGTACACCAAAGGTGCCAGCAAAGAAATGCCGTTGCACTCACAAACTATTCAGGCGATCTCAGAAGAATACGCTACACGTCGTAAGCAGTTTAAGAAAGTGAAACTCCGCTGGAGAAAGTCTGCAGGATCGAAACGCTCCCTCGGCTGGATACCATTCAAGGCTTCTGCGATCCACTATCGTAACGGTCAACTTTGGTTGTCTGGCTTCGATCAACCGCTCTCGCTCTGGGATAGCTACGGCTTATCCAACTATGAACTCGGTGCTGGTTCTATCGCAGAAGATACACGTGGACGCTGGTACATCAACATCACTGTGAAAGTAAAGAAACAGCCGCCTTCACTCGGCAAAGCCGACCTCGGCATCGATCTTGGCTTAAAAGACTTAGCTAGCTTCTCTGATCCTGCGCTGCAAAATATCGAAGCACAGCAGTTCTATCGTGACCTCGGACCCAAATTGGCTGTGGCGCAGCGAGCCAACAAAAAACGAATTATTAAAACGATCCATGCCAAGATTGCTCATCGCCGCAAGGATCAACTTCATCAACTCAGTACCAAGCTCATTAAGAGCTATGGTGCGATCTTCGTTGGTAACGTGAACAGCCAACAACTCGCTAAAACTGGCATGGCAAAGTCTGTGCTCGATGCCGGTTGGGGCATGTTCAGAACCATGTTGCAGTACAAAGGCGATGACGCCGGCACATGGGTTCAAGAAATCAATGAAGCGTATTCCACCCAAGACTGTTCTGCGTGTGATGCACGCAGCGGCCCGAAAGGACTGAAAGATCTTGGAATAAGAGAATGGACGTGCAGCCAGTGCGGCACGGTACATCACCGTGACCGCAATGCTGCAAATAACATTCTCCGTCGCGGACGTGCGACGCTAGCTGTAGGAATCCCCGTCGTTTCCGCGCAAGCGGCAGCCGTAGGCTGAGGGCGGGGAGGACGTCAAAAATCTGCTGCGTTTAGGTAGATGAGATGACAAGTCTTGGAACATGCTGCAATCCATAAATTAACTTAAGTCTTTGTTTAATAGATATATTTTATGAAAAAATCGATTGGAACTAGGGATTGCACAATCTTTTTTTGCGATCAATATTCATCACTGCCTAAATTTTAATCATACCGATGGAGTCTAACATTAGAGCCATTTTAAAGTTTTTTTTGGGGAGTTATCCACAAAAATGTGGATAACTAAATGTTTTCCGATCCCGTGCAAAACCTCGCCCTTCAGATTGACGTGGATGCGGAGTCATCCACGCCAATATCGAATTTGACCACGATCCATATGTATAAAATTTTTACCAGGATAGAATCCAACCCCTCCACCTGATAGGTACATTGCAAATCGTGTGAGTGATTCAGTACTTACACCATCTATTCGCAAATCAATTGCCTTCGCTCGGGTATGCAAACTGTTTTTAACGCCGCCCTCAGAAGCATTTGTCATTGGATGCCGGTACCCAGAATTAATAATAAGTGGCTTATCGACGTTATAGTTTTGAAGCCATCCGTAAATGCCTCGTGCAATATCAAGCGTCACTATATCGAATTGCACTGCTACATTTCGTTTTGTGTCACGTAATATTTTACAAATTTCGATGTAGCCTTCAGGGACTAATTGACCGTTAGCCCAATAAACAGTTTTCACCTGTTCGCCTGTTGTCGGTCGGTATAGCCATAACTCTCTTGGTAAATCCCAAAAATTTCTTGCGTTTGCTAAAGCTGGAATGCCTAAAGATGCTATCGCTGCCGTTGCTGCTCGCAGCAGTCGACGCTTAGACGCATCAAAAACATCATCTTCATTGACAGAGATTATCGCAGTCATCGAGTTGCCAACTTCAATGCACGTTCCGCAGCAAGTGCTTCAGCCTGTTTTTTGGTCGCCGCTGCAGCAATGGTACGTATTGCCAATGCTGGAATCTCACAACTAACTTCGATGCGCTTTTCTGTGTCCACGTTTTCTTTTATAAAAATGTAGGTGGGTAGTGCAATCCCCCTCCCTTGCAATAACTCTTGTAACCTGGTCTTTGGATCCTTACTTAGCTTCGCCTCGTTATTGTTCAGCATTACAACCAGATGCGATTTAATAATTTGGCTCACGACAGCATGGCCCGCATCAAGATATGTAGCAGCGAATAATGCTTCTAACGTATCTGCCAATATAGATGGCTCGATTTTTGTAATGCCATCGCTATTATTAATCTTTACATGTTGAGCCAACCCAATTCTTTCCGCAATTTTGACTAACGCATTTTGACAAACCATGCCCGCCCGAACACGCGACATATTCCCTTCCGGGAGTTTAGGGAAATTCTCAAATATGAATTCAGCAGCTACAAAATTTAAAATAGAGTCCCCTAAAAATTCAAGTCGTTCATTATTTAAATTGCCGCAACTTCTATGAGAAAGAGCCTTCAACAAGAGCGACTTGTCTTTGAATTGGTGCCCCAATTTTGATTGAAGTACTAGCATGTTATTTCTCCTTGATTTCTTTGAGAATAACAAAGTTAGTAACAACCACAGGACTCAAAAGCGCTTTGAATTTTTAGATGAATCGTTCATTTTTTTGTTATCTATTCCATTGCATAAATAGCCAAAAAATAGATAAAGTGCAATGATGAAATTTGCTGACGAGATGTGTATGTATTCCCCCTCAATTAAAAGATCTTCATCTAACCCTTGTTTCTCAATTGATAGACTTATTTCACCAGGTCAAATCACTAATACTCTTCAATTTGAACAGCAACCAATCATGTTTTTAGATGATGGTAAGTTGGTAGGGCATGAGGTTCTGTTTTTACAAAATCCCCAATCAGGGTGGGAGTCAATTGATCGTACTGTTCTGGAATTTTTAGCGCACAGCCGTCATTCGCATCAAACGCTATTTGTAAATTTATCGAATGAAACATTAATGAACGTGCCGATCGACATGTTTATTTCAGCCGCTAAAGCTAATGACATCATATTCGAAATCAGTGAATCATTTTCTGATGCAGCAACATTTAATAGCTTAATTAAAAAAGTGAATATGTTGGTTGAATTTGGATTGCGATTTGCAATAGATGATTTTGGTAGCGGCCGGGATGGTATGCATCGCCTCTATTCAATCAATAACGCTGCTGTTGTGAAAGTAGATGGGTTATTTATTCAGACCAGCATGATGCGTAAAGACGCAGCATGTATGTTGAAAAATCTGGTCCAAGAATGGAAACAAAATGGCATTTTAACTGTTGCTGAGGGAATTGAAACGGCGTGTATTTTGGAGTTTGCCAGATCCCTAGGATTTGATGCAGTTCAAGGGTGGCATGTAGATGCACTTATTCAAAATATCCAAACAAATAACCTACACCAGAAATAATGACTTCACGAAAATTTCCTATCCGTATCGACAAACGTACTTTCCTAGCGCAAGAACAAGAAGGGAAGGAATGGTTGTACGCTCTGTCAGTCGCTCATTTACGTGATATTACAAGTTGCTTATGTAACTCCCATAATCCAGTGAGGTTGGTTGTAAGGATGTACGGACGTGATACCCCTAATGCTCATTATGGACTAGCTAAATTGAGCGGTACCGGGCTCGATCACGATTCAGCATGTCATTATTTCGGCGAAGATAGCGAGTTATCGAAATACGCAATTTCGTTGCCAGCATTTGACGAATTAGAGGATGGAGCTATTCGCGCGCATTTAGCAATGCCGTTAAAATTAAATGAGAGCGAAGTGCGTTCAAAAGAAGCATCAAATCAAAAGAAGACGAACGCAAAATCACGTGCGCGGGTAAGTGATATCACTCTACTGCAAAAACTGTGGAGAACTGCCGGACTTAATGTATTTCGTGGCACGCCGCGAAGCTGGTTTGCTGCAAGCTACAGCATCATCAATACCGCAAAGAAAATCATTGTGAGCAAACGAGGTGACACGTTGGCTGACTATTTATTGGTCGGCTCAAACCATGCAGATCGCCTTGCAACCAAGCACAACAATGAGGTATTGGACAGAGCAGCCAAAGAACCAACACGTCTCTTTGTTATTGGTAGAGCGAGATCATTTAATCGCGATAAAACGCAAATTCTTTTGCCCCTACAAGAATCTCAGTCATTACCAAAAATATTGGTGCAGCTGAAGCAATTAGATGAATTCCTTGCTGGACGTAACTTTTATAAAAATTTGATCAATAACAAAACAGGAAACGTAATCTTTTTTGCGTATCTTGAACCAAAGAATAAGGATTGGTGGCACACGCTTGCCTTAAACGGTATTGCTACTACGACGAATATGCTTCCGGTTGAGAGCAGTTACGAAGTCGAATTTGAACAATACCTTGTTGCCCAAGGCCGTAAATTTATTAAGCCGATGGTGGTCGATGAATCAGGTGAGGGTGATAAACGACCGGATTTTATTCTTCTTGACACAAAGCCGAAGGCTCGATGTGAAGTTTGGGGCATGCAAACAGAGGCTTACTTGGCAGATAAAGCAAAGCGTATCGCAGAGTATGCGACCAAAGGACAGATGTTAATTTCGTGGTCAGCCAATCCTAGAGAAACGTTTCCAATATTGCCATCACCTTTTAAATCGTAAATTTTGCAGTTCACTTTCAATCTTGGGAATTTAGTTGCGCGACATTTTTAGAATTTCAATAAATACAATGTGAGTAAAAAACTACTCATTCGTTTTAGTTGTAAACTTATTACGTTGTTGTAATTCAACACTTCCATAAAAAAAACTATAAATCGCACTGAATTTTTGGTTACTATTTACTTGTGGTTATATTTAAATTAGTGAGGTGAATCAATGTTTACTTCCGCATCATTAGCGCGGCGTCTATCGCTTGGATTTGCCAGTATTTTGATTCTCTTACTCTCAGTCGCCTTTACCGGCGCATTTTCTATTCATTTGTTTGGGAAACAAGTTCGACACATTGTGCAAGTCTCCAATGCCAAAATGGATCTCGCAAATGAACTTGAAGCAACGACCAAAAGTCTATCAATGGGTGTTCGGTCAGTGATCGTTTTTGGTGCATATGATAATGCACTAATTACAACAGAAGTTAATAACAATAATGAGGCCCAAGAATCATTTAAGAAGGCCGAGGCAAAACTAATCAAACTTGTTTCGCAAGGCACGGACTCAGAACGCAAGCTAATTAAAGAAATATCTGAAGCTGCCAAAATCGCATTGCCAGAAATTAAAGAGGCGCTCACGTTGGCCGCTGGCAGTGATACAACCGCTTTGTTTATCAAGATGAATCGAGTTCGTCGTGCTGAACTTGCATTAAAAGCAAAGACGGATGAGTTCATTGCACTCCAGCGCAAACAACTTGACGCAGAAAATCTTGCTGCTGAAGCGCTGCAGAAAAAAGCGATTGCGATTGAAATCATTTTGGTGATTGTCTCTCTGGCTGCAGGTATTGTGATCAGTTGGAAAATCACGAAAAGCGTTATAGGCCCCATTGAGTTTGCTGTGAATGTGTCTGAACGCATTGCAGGCGGCGATCTAACAACAACGATTAGCTCTGAAAATAGTGACGAGACTGGGCGACTGCTGAATGCAATCGGCGATATGCAAACAAAATTAAAAGATTTGGTTGGTGACATTCGCACATCTGCGGACTCGATCAAGACCGCAAGCAGTGAGGTGGCATCGGCGAATCAGGATTTGAGTAGCAGAACAGAACGTGCAGCATCTGATGTGCAAGAAACATCGGGCGCAGTTGATTTGCTCAAAGGCGTCATCACAAACAGCGCGGATTCTGCTAAAAATGCGAATCAACTCGCCTCATCTGCAGCACAAACGGCACTACGCGGCGGAACTGTCGTTGATGAAGTTGTGAGGACGATGGAGCACATCAACGACAGTTCAAAGCAAATCCAGGACATCATTTCTGTGATTGATGGCATTGCATTTCAAACGAATATCCTTGCTTTGAACGCTGCGGTAGAAGCGGCACGTGCTGGCGAACAAGGACGTGGTTTTGCTGTGGTTGCAGCAGAGGTTCGTAATCTCGCGCAACGATCAGCAAGCGCAGCTAAAGAGATCAAAGAACTGATTACTAACAGCGTTGAAAAAGTTGCATTAGGCAGTCGCTTGGTTGACGATGCTGGAAAAACGATGACTGAGATTGTCAACTCAGTTCAAGAAGTTGCGGCGACTATTAGCGAAATTACTTCCGCAGCATCAGAGCAAAGCAACGGAATTAATCGTATTAATCAAGCCATAATCTCGTTAGATGATATGACTCAACAAAATTCCGCTCTTGTTGAGCAAGGTGCTGCAGCTGCACAGTCATTAAGCGACCAAGCCGCTCAACTCGCCGATGCTGTGAGTATTTTTAAGCTAAGCGATGAGCTCAATAATGACGCATTTATTTCCAAGTCAGAGTCAGAGTCAGAGCGTAGCACTCCATTTCAACCTTTACTCAGGCTGTCGCGAGGATTCACTCTCATTGAAAGTGTGCTTGTAATTGTGATTCTTGGCATCCTTGCGGCTGTTGCGATCCCCCGTTTTACTAACCTCAGTGACGATGCAGCCAATGCAGCGACACAGAGTGTTGCAGCTGCGATCACGTCTGCTAGTTCCATGAACCGCATGGCAAAAATTCTGAACAAACCTGACGCTATCAACATGACATATATATCGAACGTCTGCCAGAATTCGCTTGCCGCTCAATTGGTGAATGGCCCGACTTTCACAGATACGCCGACAAACAGTAAAGAGTTCGCTATTACAGGCTTAGCAGGTTGTTGGAATGGGGGTCCAATTGGCGGTACAGAAGTCACCTGTACGATTACTGGGCACAAGGGTTCTAGTCAGCCGCTTAAGCTTATTTGCTCGGGTTAGTCATGACTACATCTACATCACAATACTCAACCATTGAAATGCGGCTTGCTGTGCTAAACGATATCTGGAATCGTTATGTCGCAGCAGGACAATTTGATTTATTCGTTGAATTCGCCGTTTCAGTGAACAGTTTGGCAGAATTTTTCAATCGAATGAAAATTTCAGGCCTCATGAGACTGTGTGAGGGGCTTGAAATTTCGGCACTGGAAAAATTGGGCGATGAAAAAATACATCCGCTGACGCAACGTGAAATCGTCGCACTGCAACGACAAATTGATGCCTTAGCTGGCGCAGTCGCAGTCGCTAATTCTCGAAAATTAGCAGTGGATCGAAGAGAACAAAAAAAGCAGGAAATTGAATGGATTAAGCCAAGAACCGTTTGGGTTGTTGGTTCTTCTGGTCAACAGCACCTGATCCAAGAGCTACAGTTTTTTGGCTTTAAAGTTATTGAACTGGATTCTGCTACACAAACGCTTCTTGCTGAAGCGCCTCTTACTGAAGCGCCTCTTGCTGTCCTGTTTTTTGCAGAAAAAAACTTACTTCTTAAAGAAATAGAGCAAATTATCGCTATTCGCAAATATTGCGCTGCTAGTGAACTAATCTACTTAACCGATCACGCTACATTTGAACATCTTGTTGAGTTAATGCGCGCTGGTATCGATACAACCGTGCCGACCAACAATGTTGGTGCAGTGATCAATTATCTTCACGATCTTGTACAGACGCAAGAACAAGAACAATACAGAGTGCTTGTCGTAGAAGATTCGCAAGTTGCGATCACAGCGATTCGACGCACATTACATCAGCATAAAATTGATTCACTCGTGCTAGGTGATCCACGGCATCTACTTACAGCGCTGGATTCGTATCGTCCCGATTTAATTTTAATGGATATGCATTTGCCCAACATGACGGGCGTTGATGCGACGCGTGTTCTGCGACAGATTGAGCGATATAGCGCCATCCCTATTGTTTATTTATCGGGTGAATCTGATGCCGCAATGCAAGTAGAGGCATTGCGGTTGGGTGGTGATCAATTTATCCACAAGCCATTTAACCCCATTTTGCTTGCTGCAGTCGTCAAAACCAGAATAGAGCGTCATCGAGAAGCGCAACGCACAACGCGGATAGATCGAATGACGGGATTATTAAATCATGTGTCGGCAAAGTTGCACATTGAAAGCATGCTGGTTAAACGAGATCCCGGATTGCTTACGATTGCGATGATCGATATTGATCACTTTAAGTCTATCAATGACACATATGGACACCCCATCGGCGATCAAGTCATTCGAGGATTGGCATGGTTTTTGAAGGGACGTTTGCGCTCTGTAGACATGATTGCACGATACGGCGGAGAAGAATTTTTAATTGCCTTGCCGGGCGTGGCTACAGATCAAGCTTATACCCTAATCGATCGTATTCGAAGTGATTTCGCCACTCTGCCACACGCTCACAAAGATGGTGTCCTGCACGCCACATTTAGCTCCGGCATAGCGACTTACCCCAATTTAGACAACGTGAAAGAGCTCATAGAAGCTGCAGATAACGCGCTGCTGAACGCGAAGCGTGAAGGGCGAAATTGCGTCAAAACTGATCAACATCAGAAATAAGGAGTGTAGTTATGAACCTTCATGATTCCATCGCTATTGCTGAACGAGAAGCATTTAGAAAGCGACTTGAATACGCCTTAACACGAGCTGGTATTGATAAAGACAACATTTCTACCGTCGCAAAAACTTTCAATTTGGTTGATTCGCGCTTTCGATATCCAGCAGTGCGGACATGGTTAAAAGAAGGGGTGATTCCTCAATACGAAAAATTAAAACTCATTGCTGAGCGCTTAGATGTGAATGCGGCGTGGCTGCGATTCGGCGAAGGTGAAGTATCAACAAGCACCAAGTCTAAAAAATTGGCGTTATTGTCTGCAAGGCTAGGGATGTTGACCGATGACCAAATATCTTCGATAGAGCATTTAGTACGCAAATTTTCGAATAAACACGTCTATTCGCCTTGAAGTAATTTCGTCGCTCATCAATGCGGCGAGCGGCGAGGATGTTAATTCCCGTGGGGGCGAATGGGAAGATTTTAAAAAATATAACGCCGCCACATCCCGGTTTCATCACGATTTAAATTTGTTTTTAGAGTGATTAATACGAAAGGAATTTATGTTCTCATTTCTCACCAGCAGTATCGTCCGATACTTTAATTCCGTCGTGTTATTCAGCATTGTTGTCGGGCTGAGCATATTTTCTTTTCTGATCGGCACATATAACTACGATACGTCGATGAAAGATCTCGTGAGCAAGTCAGCGCACACGACAGACTTGGCATCAATTGGCTTGAGCGAGCCGATTTGGAATTTTGATACCCAGAGCATCGACAATATTTTCACCGCCATTTTTCTCGACAACGATGTTGTCGCGATCAGAATTATGAAGAGCGGCGAATCGAAGTCGATGTCAGAAAAAAAACGCGATGAGGTTTCAAAAGTCGAATTTAGTAAATTGCTTGATGATCCTTTATATATCAATAACAAAACGAGTATTAAGCATAGTGGCAAAGATATTGCTGAGGTTCAAATTGTCACAACAACACAGCGCGTTAAAAATCAGATTGAAATCACCACGTTGATGATCGTCGGCTTCGCGCTTACGTTCGTTATTGCATTATCAACATTCATTTGGAATCTGGGTGTGCGGATTGTCCAGCGGCCGATTAACGCTCTTCGTGCAAGCGCTGACAGTTTAGCAGCCGGACATCTCAACCAAGAAATTAACACGTCGCGCAGGGACGAACTGGGCTCATTAGCAGTCTCATTTGACACGATGCGCAATGCTATTCGCAAAAAATTGGCTGACTTGGCGATCTTGAATGAAACTGCCGAAAAATTAGCTGGAATACATGATCAAACAACTGCGTTAGAGACGGTGATTAAAGTCATGAACGATCAGACGCATGTTGAACGCGGCTCCATTTATTTACTGGATAAAAATCAATTGCTCGTACCAAGCGCGTTTTATCCACATTTTTCAAGCGACCAAACACATTCAGCAAAAAACTTCTCCCTCGGCGAGGGAATTGTCGGAAAAGTAGCGAAATCAGGAAAAATTGAATTCATCAAAGATGTGTCTCAAACAGATAACTATATAGACGCATCTCCCGCAGAACAACCGAAAGCGTTGCTTTGTGTCCCATTGATGGACGACAAAGATGTTTTCGGCGTCATGAATTTTGTTGGTAAAGTCGGCACGGTGAACTTTGATGAGGACGACGAAGGTTTTACGCTGACTGTTGCACGCATGGTTGTTACGACCATCAAAAACATACAAATGATGGCGGTGATCGAAGAGCAAAATCGTACCCTCGAAGAGCGCATATTAGAACGTACAGCGCAGTTACGTCAAAAAACGAATGACGTTAACAATATGCTGCAAAACATGCGTCAAGGTATTTTCACAATCATCGCTGGCGGACTAATACACAACGAACACTCAGCGTTTCTGTGCGACATTTTTGAGCGTAAAGACATTGCTGATACACATGTTTATCCATTTTTATTTGATAACAGCGATGTGGGATCAGACGTACTAGATCAAGTTTCCGCAGCGTTGGATTCGATGATCGGCGAAGACGCCATGATGTTTGAATTCAACAACCATTTGCTAGTTCGTGAATACACCAAAAAATTCGATGACGGACGTAGCAAAATGCTCGAACTGGAGTGGAATCCCGTTTTAGATGCAAATGATCAAATAGATAAACTAATGGTCACGGTTCGCGATGTCACAGAACTCAAAGCGTTGCAAGCTGAGACAGAGAAGCAAAAAGAGGAGTTGGCAATTATCGGTCAGATTCTCGCGGTATCTGGCGAAAAGTTACAGAAATTTATTGCGACATCTAACGCTTTCTTTGAAGAAAATAAAAAGCTAATCAGTCAGAATACACACACTGATCTTTCAGTCGTTGCAACATTGTTCCGCAACATGCACACGATTAAAGGGAATGCGCGGACTTATGGTCTGTCATATATAACAGACAGCGTGCACAATGCAGAGTCAACGTATGACAAATTGCGATCAAATCCTGATGAAAAATGGGATCAACAGCAACTTCTCTCAGAACTAGAGTTAGCACGTGCTTGCGTTGCTCGCTATGAAACTATCTATAACGAGAAACTAGCTGGTTTTGGCAACAAGGGAGCTAGTATTGACGGTAGTGTACTAGACGACATTCTCCAAGCAGTGAGCGGCGTAGACGACATGTCTTCGACTGTCGCATTGCAACAGTCTTTATTGACAGTCAAGAGTACGATTGCATTAGCGAAGTCAGATTCTGTCGAAGAAGTTGTCAAGGATATTGTTAGCGGATTGAGTTCACTTGCTACTCAATTAGATAAACAAACGCCCGTTGTTAACATGAATGCTAACAACGTTCGTTTGAGACAAAATATTTCCCCGATCATTGCCAATGTGTTCATGCATCTCTTCCGCAATTCGCTTGATCACGGTATTGAGTCAAGCGAATTGCGATTAGCGTTAGCTAAATCAGGTGCTGGAACTATTAACCTTGATGTGAGTTTAAATCAACAATCTGTTGTCTTTGAGTTTAGTGACGATGGTCGTGGTCTTGCATTAGAAGATATCAAAACAAAAGCCATCGAACTCGGCAAGATCAGCGCTGACCAACCGATGACAGACGAGCAAATCGCTCATTTAATCTTTTTACCTGGCTTATCAACTGCAAAAAGTTTAACAAGCGTATCGGGACGCGGCGTTGGTATGGACGCTATTAAGCAGTTCTTGCAAAAAATTGATGGCGATATCGATTTGGCTTTTACTGCAGAGGCAGCGGGTAGTTATCGTCAATTTAAGCTCATCATTACTTTACCGGCGAAGTTTGCACTCATTGACAATAAAAAAATGCAACAAGCTACGTTAAATGCGGAATATGGCGGTTAATTTAATTAAATGCTACGTGAAAAAACTATTTTTAAATAGTAATTACCCTGATGCGGGGGTGACGCCATATTTTTTCACGAACATTTTTTCTATCAACTCAACAGGAGAACTACTATGAGCTTAACCCCGCGTTTTTTGAAATCAATTGTCGCATTGGTTGCAGCATCAGTTTTTCCATTGTCCGCACTCGCAGATTCATACAAATTAGTGACGCTAGAATATCCACCGTATGAATACACAGAAAACGGGCAGGCAAAAGGACTTGCGGTTGAAATCATTCGCGAAGCATTTAAGCTCATGAAACACGATGTTGTCATCGAATCCTACCCTTGGGCACGCTCGCAAAAGATGTTTGAAGATGGCGAAGTCGACGGCATTTTTACTTTCTTCAAAACGCCAGCACGTGAAGCGTTCACGTTATTCGGCAAAGAACCTGTGGTGACGCAGCCAATTTCGTTGTGGGTGCTGAAAGATTCAAAAATTGAATTTGATGGTGATTTAACAAAACTGAAGGCCCAATCCTTCGGCGTTGTTAACAAAGTCAGCTACGGCGAGAAGTTTGATACAGCGGTTAAAGAGGGTGTCTTGCGCGTTGACCCGGCACATTCAATCGAGAATTGCATCGAAAAGTTGACAGCAGGTCGTTTTGATATCTGGGTCTCGAATAAATACGGTGCGATTCACGAACTCAAGCGTGTCGGTAAATTTGGCGCTGTGAAAGAATTAAAAACTGTTGTTCAAGATATTCCCGCTTTCGTCGGATTCAGCAAAAAACGCAATCACACTGTCTTGCGTGATGATTTTGATAAAGCAATGGAAACGCTCAAAAAGAATGGCACTTACGACAAGTTAGTTAAGAAATACGCAGAGTAGCGATCTTGTTCGAGCACTTGGTTGCAAGTGCTCGAACAATATTTTCTATACAAACTTTTGTAAATTCTTTTTTTTGGAAAAAATCTGATGATCACGATCTATTCAGTTGTTGGTTTTTTTTCTTTTTTCTCTCTGATTTGCTGGTCTTTATTTTCATGGCGCCGAATGCATTGTATTGCAGTTGATCGCTCTCAAGTTGCACTTAAATTTGATGAGCTGAAAAATGCAAAACTTATGCTGGAAGCCCAAGTGCAAGAATTGCAAGAGCTCATAGAACGCGAGCAAATCAAGTTAGAACAAGAAAAAAATGAAAGTCTCTTACAGTTACGTAACTTTCAAGAAGAGCATGAGCGTGTAGAGCGAGAGCTGCGCGAAAGATTAAGCCCCGAATCTGTTTCTGCAACAGTTAAAAATAGCAATGAGCTTGGGAATAGTTTGCAAAAAATGCTGGGCTTAGTGCAAGCATTTGAACGCTGGCATACCAACTTGCAGATGCTCGTCTCGAACAATCGAGAGATGCATCTTAAGAACGACGAGTTTGCACAAATTGTTAAGCAAGTGGTTATTGTTGCATTGAACGCATCTATTGCCGCATCACGCGCCGGTGACCACGGCAGAGGATTTGCTGTCATCGCGAACGAGGTCCGTGTTTTAGCTGCACGCGCAGAAAAATTATCGAATGATTATCGCAATAGTCTTTATGAAAATGACTTGATGACCACTACAACATTTCAAGACTTGCAAGCCTCTGGGAAATTGGTCATCACTGCTGCAATAAGTTTAGATTTAATTAATAAAAAAATCAAAGAATCGCTTAAAGCGGGGTAGTTATGACGACAATTCAGGCGAAAGAGAGCTTAGATCGTTTGTTCAAACAAGCCATTCAAAATAGCTTTCAAGGATCTACAGATGATGTTGTCGAGGTTGTCGTTGTCTCTGACGATGACATTGATAAGTCAAATCAGACACAGATAGTCGTTATCACTATCTCATCCTACACTTTTCGTTTCATTTGTCTACTTTACTGTGAACCAACTGATTCAACTAAGCAATACCTGGCTCGCTATTATAAAAAAGAGAGCAACGACATCGATTCGGATAGTTTGCGTGAATTTAGTGCTGAATTAACAAATATGACATGCGGGAAATTTAATCGAGACTTAGTTGAGTATTTTGCCCATGTTGGGATGTCTACGCCGAATTTTATCGAGTACAGAAGTATTTCACACTTTAACAAATTGCATTTAAGTCACGTTAAGCATTTTAAAGTTGAAATTAATCAAGCTATTCGTTTTCACTTTTCTTTGTTCGTATCTGATTACGCCAATTTAGATTTTAAAGCCAATTTCGCAAAAGAAGATGATGTTGAAAGCGGCGAGTTAGAGTTGTTTTAAGTTTTAATTTTTTGGGAAGGAAAAAATATGGCACAGATCCTGGTTGTAGACGATTCAGCTACTGTTCGCAACGAAGTCGGGGATTTTCTTAAAAAAAATGGAATAGAAGTCGCGTTTGCAGTTGATGGTCGTGATGGACTGGCTAAGTTAAAAGCAGATCCGAAGATCAAATTAATAGTTTGCGACGTCAATATGCCCGTAATGGACGGTTTAACAATGACAGAGAAAGTTCGAAGCGAGTTAAATAACAACGCTGTCAATATCATTATGCTCACAACTGAGAGTTCGCCAGCGATGAAAGAGCGAGGAAAAGCTGCCGGAATTAAAGGCTGGATTGTGAAGCCGTTTAAAGGCGAGGCGGTATTGGCATCTTTCAAGAAATTGTTGATGTAACTTAAAAATAATTGTAAAAATTTTCTTATTCGCTCGCATTGAATAAAGGAAAAATCATGGCTTACAGTAAATTCTTAGTACCAACTGATTTCTCTAGTGACTCGCTAAAAGCTCTGAACGTGGCATTTAGTCAATTTGCAACTTTGGACAATACGCTCATTCTCCTTCACGTCGTGAATTCTGTTGAAAGTAACGAGTTATCAAATCAACGCATGCATGCAGTTGCCCACATCGATTCAAAAGAATCTGTTAAAAAAGATCACGACAAAGCGCAACAAGCAAAATTGAAAGAATTAGCAACTCCCCATCTCGGAGAATGGAAAGAAATCAAGACAATTGTCAAAAAAGGTAATCCCTCGCAATGTATCGCCGACACAGTTGAATCTGAGCATGTTGATCTTCTTATAATTGGATCTCACGGTGCCGGGGGATTTCGTGAAAGGCTGTTTGGTAGCACCACTTACGACGTTGCTCGTAAAGTTAAGTGCTCAGTAATCATCAGTAAAGTGTAATCAAGGTAAAACTATGCTCGTCGACATTGAAATCGAAGACATCGTAAAAGAATTAGAAAATATAGGACCAACTATCCAAAAATTAAACTCCTTTGGAATAGCGCTGACGGCAGACAAAAAAACTTTGTTGGCCCTTGTTAATTCTTCGGCAAAGAAAGAAATTGTTGCGAACATCGAAGCTCGAAAGGTTCGATTGTTCTCGCCTTCACCAGAACCTGGAGTAACTGTGCTGTGCAGTAAGCCTATATACACCGATCCTTGATCAAAAATTTTGGCCGTTGCGAAGATGCTTCATGGATACGAAAAAAGAAAATACTCTACAGGCAGTCAGGGTAGACGAGCGAAAGATTATTCGCTGCAATGCGGTGGTCTATCTAAAAAATTCACGCCCACTCAAAGCGCGAACTGTTGATATCTCAACAAGTGGCATGTGTATTATGACCGTTGAAAATGTCGCACACAATCAAATGTGCGGCATTTCTTTCGAAACTCCGGTAAATGGGACTCTGGTGAAGGTTGAAGCGGTTGCTAAAGTTGTTTACAGCATTTGTGTTGGCCGAGATGGATTTCGCCTTGGCCTACAATTTAGCAACCTTGATGCTAATAGCCAAGCAGCGCTAGAACGTATCCTAGGCTAAGTTCTTAGCTACAAGGCAAGTGGTTCCCAAGCGTTCTTGTCCTATCTTTTGCAAGTATCTGCCTACTCCGAGTTCAGCACGTCGTTTGGGGCATTCTCCCTTTGCTGCTTAAGCAAAAATTTCTGAGAATTTTAGCTTTATATGATATATACATTTTATATCATATATTTTTGGGTGAAGAATGCGATCTTTAGTGGATATTCCTGACAAGCAAATTTATGATTTGGCAGAGATTTGCGAAGTAAAGAAATTGTCTCGTGCGGAAGCAATTCGGCAAGCTATTGCATCCTACATTGAAAGTAACAAACCAGGTGCGGTGGATGCCTTCGGCCTTTGGAAAAATCGCAATGTAGACTGGCTGGCGTATCAAGAACAGGCGCGCTCAAAATGGTAAAAGTTTTGTTCGACACAAACGTCCTCATTGATTATCTCAACTCACTCTCTTTTAACACTACGTTGCAACATTCGAAATCAACCTAGAAATACGGATGCTCTAAAATTCTCAGCGTTAACGAGATAAGACACCTAATTTTTCCTCTGCATGATGCTTCTTAAGCTCACTTGCAAGTTGTTCGCTATGGCCCTCCGTATAACTTGGCCATGGCGCAAAAGGCGCTCCAGAAAACCGCCCCATCACAAAATTCGATGGGCAACGATACGTTAGTGTCTTTGAATCAATGTCAGTTACAAGCAGTAATTCACTATCACACTTGATGTCTGTAACCTTGTCTTTGAAAAATTCCCAACTTACTGACTCAGCCTCTACCCGATGAGCAACATAAAACAAGTATTGGTCAATTACTACGAATATAAGGTATGCCGAAATCATTAGTCCGATGGCATTCGCTCCATTAGAAAAGAAACCAGGTTCAGCGACAAGACGTTGGCGATAAAACCGGTACCCGAACATGAATATCGAAATCGTACCTCCCGCTCCTATCAACCACATTGAAAGATAATCGTAGCCCATTGAAACACTCCCGCCGTTAGCAAGAATATAAACTTGCGCCATTTGAATGAAAAAGGGCGCTCCAACCAACATGGGCGCCAACAACAAGCCAATTCTCATTACAAATAATGGTTCAGTTGTTGAACTCTTGTCAGACGAATGTCGCGAGACAGATCCCCAAGAAAGTACAACCCCTAGACAGAGCATTATTGTTACAGATATCAAAAAACCATCTCATTCCTCTCCAATACCTTCAAATTAAAGTTATTACTGCCGCCAAGTGTTCTGAGCCGTAATTTGGTCATCCAATTTTTTTCTATGTTCACGGATAACGTCAACATAACCTTCTGCCACTGCTAAAACGGCATCATTCGCTTCACCGCGATTGACAGTATCCTTGATCGAGGGGCCGGTTATTTTGAAAACACCATTGCGCACAACGAACGGAACAAAACAATTTAAGTAACCTTCGCGCGGCAGAAAGGATATTTTGGGTGGAAAACACACACGTTCCTCTCTTGCATTTACTGTTTTTACTGTTTTTTCCGCGAACGCAATGAAGTTATAATTCGAATCTTGATAAACCGATAAAACTTTCATTTGTCGAAATTCTGGGCCATATTTTGCAGTGAGAATGGCTGAGGCTTCGGGGTATAAATCACGCTCCTGGTACCAAAAAACCGTAGCGATAATACAAAGACTTAGGCATGAAATGCAAAATGCGCTACGCAAATTATGCATTTTATCTTTGTAAATATCCATTTCCTCTTGGGTCATACCAGCTACATTCTTTTCTGAACGAGCCTTAAACCAAATTAGTGCGATTGTAGCCAGCACCCCAAAGCCTGTTTTAACAATCAATATATGGCCGTTTAAGTCGTTACCGGCGAAACACCAAAGTAGGATGACGGAAAGAAATAAACTAGCAACCATTAAAGTTAGCCTTCCGCCAACTTCAGCACCTTTTATCCACTGGCACGCCGTGTACAACGCAATTGCCCCCATTCCTAGAAACCACGGTTTCCAACTTGCCAAGGCTAGGAACGCTATAGTCGCGTAAAATGGATTTCTTAAATGGTGAAAATGCGAAAAAATACTTGCCAAATCGTTTATGCTTTCGAATCCAAAATTAATAAGCAGTACCGCCACGCCAGCACCACCAGCGCAAATTAAGCGCTGACGCAATTGTGTTTCACTCTGAGTATGTATATAATTTTCAGCCATTTTCAATCTCCAACTAGGTTGTGTGTGGTCAGGCGAGTTCAGTGGGCAAACACTGTTCTCGTCCGCTCCTCTTATTTTACTTTCCCTTATTTCTAAATCTGATGCGGACAGAAGTTCACTTTGCTGAATGAATTGGTCTAACAGTCGACACTAATTCATCATTATCTGAAACATTCACTGCAATCGGGGGAAGCCATTTAAGTGAGAATTGCCGCTCGACTGTCGTGTTTTTAGCACCTTTCCAGTATCCATGCCAGTGTGCACGTCGAACATGCGGTCTTGGGCTGTTTTGAGTTCCTTCGCCAGTTGTTTCTGCGATGAGGTATGCCTGCCGTAATGCTGCTCCTATGCGCACACCAACATCCCATGTCGTCGGGTTTTCGGCTGGGAAAAGACGCCACCCTTTTTTTGTGTGCTTTGGTTCTGGTATTTTCGGCGCTCGTGATCCATCACCGATTTCGGCATTGATACTGCATAGATACAAAAGCAAAGAAATTAAAGGCTGAAGCAATGGCGCGAGTTCAATTGTGGGTAGATAGCCCTTTGGAATGCCACTTAACATGCCTTGATAATGCGCCTCTCGATGCATTCGTTCTACCGCATCATCTAGTGACCAATCGCCCAGATGTAAAGGTATAGACACAAATCTGTTTTCGCTGTCGAGTAGTAAACGCAGTTCGTGCCGTTCCGTATTAGCGTCCCATTCTAAGTAAGAAAAAAATCCGTGAAGAGGACTATCGCCCCACATTAAATCGGGCGTTTCAATGTATACGCACCACTCAGGCAAACGATACAACACCTCACACGGCAAATTACCATTAACCGACGTGCCAATAATAGCGTCATAAAGCACGGGGTCGAATCGATAGATTCCTTGGGTTAAACGCCATGCGCCAAAAACAGCTAACCTGCTCACGTCCCCAATTAGTTGCAAATCCAAACTAGTACGGTTGTTGTCTGCACTAACAATCGAATACCAAGCGGCCATGGGTGCAAAACACCAATCTGGCCACATCGGTAAGTCTTTACCGCGTGATGCGCGAAATTCATCGATCTGCTTCCACGCTTGTGGATACAAAGCGCCCACCGCCTCTAGATGTTGTCGAGGCCGTGGTTTAATGTGATTTCGATTTGGATGATTATTCATGATTTTAGGTATCCGTAATTCATTTGCCTTTTAACGACTCGATTATTTCAAGCAATGAATTTTTACCCTTGTCAGTGTGCGGATTAGCCCAAAATTTGCGCGTCATATCCATTACTGCATACTGCTCAATAGCGCTGAGTTTATGCATTTTCTTTACCACTTCTGCGTAATTTGGCTCCAATTCCTCGATGCTGATAGCACCGACATCGTCCATCATGCACCCAGCGATACCCGTCCAATTGTGAATATTGTCGTCAAAATGGTGCCCGTTGTAGACGTTAAGGACGCACTGCCATTCGTATTCCGTAAGATCCGGTAGAACCTGATTCGTTATCCAGATTAATGCGCTACAAGGGGCATTTACACCTCTTGACCACGCATAATCATCATCCTCATTTTCCAATCTCTGACGAGCAGCAATGTAGTTCTGCATTTGCTCACTGAGCATCACTGATTTTTTAATGCTTGGCATGTCGATTTCCCTTTATTCCTGCGTTTCAATAAATTGTTCTGAAAACACTCGTCCCAGTTTGGCAATGCTTAGAGCATCCGTCTTTGAAATACGTGTGGGGTCACACAGCTGATAGCAAGAACAAAGCACAAGCCAAGTTTCACCGTCTTTGCTGTCTAACCATGCAATTGCCTTATCCAGCGCTTCTTGTGTCATGGCTTCAATATCTTCGCTATATGCGACCGCCAACGGATCAAAAAACTCAGCCAAAGCGCCATCTTTAAAATGTGCAATTTTCCAACCTGTTCCGCTGTAAATATCCTTCTCTGCCTCGTCCAAATTAATGACTGTGCATGCTGGTGCCTGCACGATACGTTTCGATATATCCATGATAACGCCTTGTAGTTGATGCGCCCCAAAAATGGGGCGCTTGGTTTATTTTGAGTTACGGATTTTACGCAGAGCATGCAGGATTGCAGCCCTCGCTTCAGAGCGAGGTTCTTTCGTGTACGCTTCATATACTTCAGACAGTGCGGCATGGCCTGCTTCGTAATTCAGTGAAACCGAATTACACCAACTTCTAATGCCGTAGTCACACGCGCCAATGGCCTTTGCATCGGAAACTCGAACAACAACAGTTGGGTACTTTGCGACCAACTCGCTTAGATCCACAGATTGCAAGCAAGCATCCCATTCTGCCGCCTTGATTTTTCGTTTTAGTCCTATCAATGCTTTTTGAGATGTCTCACCGTGGTAAGTGAGATTTTGAGAGCGTGCGATATATCCTTTAACAACCGATGCAGTATTGCCGCGCCCCTTCACAAGCCAAGATGCAGCAAAAATTTCTACGCCATCCGGCGCACCCTCAAGCGGTGCCGCATCGAGCGTAAAAAGTCCATCAACCGAAGCCAATTTTTTGCGTTGAACGCGAACGCGCCAATCTCTTGGGACAGTGACAGTATTTGCCCAATAATTGCAAGGACGCCCCTTAAATTTCCCGCCGTACTTATTCCAATCGACGCAGGCTGTTTGTACCAGTCCAATTTTCGCAGGATCTTGAGTGAGGTTAATTCCAAGAGTGTCATTTACTCCAATCTGAATCAATCTTCTTGCAACAGCTTGGATTTCACAGATACGCACATAAGAAAGTCGATATGCAGGAGTAGTGATGTTCCCACTTTGAAAAAAACAAGTATCTCTCAGAGCCACCACTTCATTTTGCGTTAGCTCGCGCCCTAGTTTGCGTTCAATGCGCGTAAATTTACGGCGTGATCGCAATTTTGAGATCCGCTCAACTTCCGCCAAAAGAGCATCACACAAGACTTGTTTAAGCCCCGCATTCTTGAGCGCAGATTTTGCAGCGACTTTTGTTGAAATGGATGTTGATACGGCGATGCGCGTTAAAGCGATAGTAGACATTTTTTTCCTCATTCTTTAAACCGTTCTCGCTATGCGAGTCAGTTTTTAAGTTGAAATACAACGAGATTGCCGTATATGATTATTATAAGTGCGAAACGGTGCGAATGCAAGCGAAATTGAGAGAATTTTGAATTTTTTCAACAACAAAACCGCACGAATCCTTGTGGTCACCCTCCGGCATTTTCAATCTGATCTCATTTTGCTTCATAATTTGTGGACTATCTCCGTCTTCTATCAGTCATTAACATTCGCAGCTTTCTAAAGTTTAATCCTCCGATTTCTTGTATGCGCATCAGCAAAGGTGCTTTTATCGATTGATTTCGATTGCGTATTTTTTTTAGATTGCCATCTTCAATTCCTAGTGCTTTAGATAATTCTTCGTCACTTTCGAATTTTAACTTGCTCATCACTGCGTCAAGCAAGCGATTCGGATCAAAATCCAGTACTTCCTCATTGAATTCAGTATTACTCTTAAAAATTTCTTTTTTATCAGTAAAATTACATTTTTTATGCGAAACTAAAAATGCAAGCGGGATACTCCCCCCCTCCATTAAAAATTGCATATCTATAGTGCTAACACCAGTAAGTTCATGTAACCGAACAATCATTGCCGCTCCCAATGGAATTTTTCGGTTACGAATTCTACTAATTGTCGGTTGATCTATACCCATGACGCGGCTCAAGGCAGCATCATTTTTTAGATCCAACATATCGATAATGACATCTAATAGGCGACCAACATCTAATTTAGATTTATCTACTTGAATATTTGATTTTGTAGGCGCGGCAGTATTTCTTGCACTTAATTTTGAAAAGATTCCAGTTTGTATAGCCTTAATTTCTGAAAAATCTTTGTTTCCATTTATTAGATTCCGTAAATCCATAATTTGCAATCCCGTTATTTCATGCATACGCACCAGCAATGTTGGCCCAATTTCAATTTTGCAGTTACGAATATTACTTACAACAGGTGGCGCAACACAAAGAACTTTAGCGAGAGCAGCGTCATTTTTGAGTTGCAGTGCCTCGATCAAAATATCTAGCATCAGATCGTTGTTCTGCGGGGGTGTAATTATTTGTGTCATGGCAAAAAATCCCTGGTTTTTGAATTATTCGGAATTATTTGAATTCGCTGTTCCCTACTGCTTATCTCTTAAATCGCTTTGTAATTTTTCGCGATCAGTGCTTGCAGTGAGTGCATTCTTAAGTTCAATATTTTTATTTAAAATTAATTGCTTTAAAACCGTGTTGAGCGAATGGCATCCAGGGTGATTTTGAGGTCCGCTTAAAGCCTCTCGAATTTTTCCAAAGTCTTGAGACGCAACGAAAGAAGAAAAAGTTGAATTCATCGTGATTGTTTCGCATGCTAAGTGCGATTCAATCCCGTTTGGATTTGGTATTAGTACTTGATACACCACACCCTTTAACACCGCAGAAAGTGCCTCAGCTTGAATGGATGACCCACCCAACAATCGCGACATTCGAGCGATACCAGACTCAGGTGATTTTGCGTGAATAGTTGCAATTACCAGCGGCCCAGATTCAGCAGCAATTACAGCCTCAAGCGCTGTTTCTTCATCTCTAATCTCACCGATCATAATGACATTCGGCTGTTGCCTTAAAGCTGCTTTGGTACCCTCTAAAAAACTAGTGCAATCACCAAAAGGCCCCACTTCTCTTTGTGTAATTAAACAGCGGCGAATTGGAATAATGGTTTCAATAGGATCTTCGATGGTGAGTATGTGCCCTGATCGATTCTGATTAATGTCGTCCAACATCGATGCTAGCGTTGTCGATTTGCCTTGGCACATATCACCAATAATTAGTATAAGACCACGATCAAACGCAGTGAACGCCTGGGCTTGAGGGCTTAACCCAATGCTTTTCAATGGCAATGGTTCCCCAGGAAATCGACGTATGACTATTGCTTTCGACGTCCTGTTGCTGCTATAGCTGCAATGTGCGCGTATACGCGTTTCACCAAGATTGCGAGACCTATCGAACGACTCACCTTTCATTAATATATCTTGCCAATCAGGTTCTATTGCATCAAAAAATTGATCAATATCTGATTCCGTCACAATGCTGTGTGCACGAAAACTGTCAGATGCGTAAAATAATTCCGACTGCCGCTTTATCATGATCGGCTGATCCTGATAAATAAAAATATCGCTAAATGGAATTCTTAATCTCAATAAACTCATTATTCGATCACGCAAATCTCCTGAGTGATCGATATCCTGTAATTCAGTATCATCTAATGTTCTTATTTGCGACTTTGATAGATGCGACATGGCTTTCCTCTTTGTCATATTGTTCTTTGCTTTATTCCAAGTCATAAGGTTTGCACTTCATTTTTAATGCAAATATTTTCAAAATTATCCATTTGCTCTCCTAAGCAACGCTTTCAAATAACACCTTAAAATCCTTACGTTTCTTGATTATCTGAATCGTCTTCAGGTTTCTTTGGTTCTTTCATGTGCTTTACAAGGCTAATGGCGGCTGCCTCAATTGCGTCTGCATTCCCCTTTCTTGCTTTGACCCAATCACGACCAAACCGGCGACTGTGCAATTCCCATAGCACTTGTACTTGTGGGAGCGTTATCTCGATGTCCAATGGCTCTAATTCCATTTTTATTCGAGTGCAATCTTCCAAACGAGATTTATCAACCTCTGCCAATGTTTTTAACTGACATTGATTCAATGCCCTTTCTATGTTTCTTTTACAACGATCAGCCACATCACGCCCAACATCGCGGCCAAACGATCCGTAGTAGCTGGTGGTGACAGATATTCTGCTGTGGCCCAATAATTCACTCACTTGCTCTAGCTTCACATTCAATAATTCACGATCCATTTGCCCACCACTTCCCCCTAAAGTAGGCGGAATGAGATGGGCGATTAATGCCGCATTTTCAGCGTACTGCGCCCTAAGTCCGTGGCCAGTTGCTTTTACTTGTTCTTTGCTTATCCCAATTGCAGTCATGCATTTGCTGTATTTTGAAATATTGGATTTCAGTGATGCAACTTCCCCCTTAGAATTTATGGGCCACCCAAGGCGTTCTGTTTTTTTAATTTTACTTTTAACAAAGTCAAGCACCTGACGTTGATCTTCGTTATCGATGTAAATATCTCGCGGCCTATTGCCTTTGGCTTCACCCGGGTAAATAACTAATTTATCTCCCCTATCTGCTTTCCATGGCATTGTATGCAGCACCTCTTTTCTTCTTAAACCGAACACAAGCATCATTCTTATCATCAGTCCAAATCGCCAATCATGCACATCAGCCTCTTGGATTTTTGCCGCAACATCTATCCCTTGCTCGCTCCAACTTTTGCTTGTCACCGCCGCTTTTCTAACAATCAATTTGTCTTTGTCGACCGTTGGCAAGTAATGCTGCAATGATTTAACCATTCCGCTTTTGTTGATCCATCCCGCAAATACCCTTAATTTTGAAAGGTACTCCTGCATTGTCGTGACCTTTTTACCCTCACGGAGCCATAATTCACATAGCGCTTTAACGTGGTTTTCGTCGATGTTTTTTGGATTTTGCAGCTTGAACCCAAGCATTTCTAAATCATCAAAACACTTGTTTAGAACTTCTCCGTATGCTGTTGCTGTACGATCGCTTGCAACTTTCCCATTAGTCCTCTTGTAAGCATTCTCTTTGAGTATCGTGCTCAGAATCCCATGCAATTTTTTGCTTCTTTCAGTCATGATCAACCCCTATATTTTCAAATATGTTTTCAACGGCATAGCTGTAGTTATGCGCTACACAACTACAGCTATGCCGTCGCCTAATTCAATATCAATAGCAAGTGGTTGAAGGCCCTTCTTAAGAATACTCGCTTCGACTTGCATCCCTTCAATTGCCATTTTTGCAAATCGCCGACGCCTTTACAGCTATCGGTCGCTTACCCGCAGGTCAGCCCCGAACTTTTTACGCAGTTCACGCGTAGCGCATCCCGCCCTTTTATTGGGCAGATTTGGGTGGCGCTAGCACCCTCTAATGGAATAGTACGAACCCGCAGGCCGCGTGACTTTTCCTACCTGCCGACGCGCCTATTCGCATCGCACTGGGTAAGTGGGTGAAGACCCATCGTCACTATTGTTTTCATCTTGATTGAAGAGGCGTTTCTACTTTTCGCCCGGGGAATGGCTTTTATAGCCCTGGATCGCCTGATTTTTCAATCTCGGCTGTTTTAAGCACCTTAGCTGGCGCCGTTTTTTGTGCTGGAACTCTTGCTCAGTACGTGTTTAGTATTCATAAATAACTCCGCGCCTATATGTTTATTGGCTTTGCTCGTTACTCAGTATTCCTCAAGAATCCTTTCGTTTGATAAAAAAATTGTTGTACGACTCCCCCCTGACATTTTCAAGAAGGGTATATGGTTGCGAATCAGGTTGAAATCGGTCGTGAATAAACCAATGGTTGCCGCTATAGCGGCTCTAGAAAATCTTGGAGCAGTTGCTCAACAATGAACTTCATTGTTGGGCAAGCTATTGAAACTTGCGAAAGATGCCGAATACTCGACTTACTCCAATAGTAGATGACATTCTTTAACCCGTCAACGTTCTTAACACGTCAAAAATTATGCAGCATTTGAATTATTAAAGTTTAGTTCAATAGCTATAGTTAATGCTGAATTTGCTAGGCAACACTTAGGCAACACTTAGGCAACACTTAGGCAACACTTAGGCAACACTTAGGCAACACTTAGGCAACACTTAGGCAACACATACACAGCACTTCCATAAATTTTGAGCATGATTTTTTGAAACTACATGATCTTTCTGAAAGATATGAAGTGAATTTAAACGTTAAAGAAATTCTTACCAATGCGCAAATCAGCACATCGAAGAAGATAGAAAAACTGTTGCCTGAAATCGAGTCGTTGGTATCGATAGGAGTTAGCCACGAAGTGATATTAAATCACCTCAACTCGAATGGAATGAATCTTACTTTGGGCTGCTTCAAAACCACTCTTTACCGAATTAGAAAACGTAACAAATTATTGAACAAAGGCACCCAAATATCAGAATCATCTATTCGCGATAAATTGGCTGAAGAAACGCGCAAATCCTTACCTACTTACGCAGAGAAAGGAAAGGTAGAAAATAAAAAATTGCAATGGGATCCACACAAAAAAATCGACTGGTAATTCAGAAATAATTTAACGTTAAATCCATTAAAGGAAAAAAAATGTCAGCAATCCATATCATACTGATGGGCAAAGGCGGCGTAGGGAAATCATTCATTTCAACGATTTTGGCGCAGCACCTTAATCAGGTAGGCAATGAATTATTTTGCGCTGACACCGACCCGACTAATCCTACGTTCTCCGGTTACCCAAGTCTTGGCGCTAAACATTTCAACATCATGACGCCGGATATGAATATCGATAAAAGTCATTTTGATGCACTTATTGAAGAAATGCTCGAGCACGAAGGAGACTGCGTGGTTGATAACGGCGCCTCTTCGTTTTTGCCGATGATGGCATATATGCTGGAAAACGATGTCATTAAGTTTTTGATCGACGCTGGTAAGCAAGTCTTCATACATGCACCGCTTATTGGAGGTCTTGGTATGGATGAAACCATTCGAATGTTGGGAATAATCATCGACTCACAAATTGCGCCAGTCGTGGTGTGGGAAAACGAGTTGTTTGGTCCAGTTAATAAAAATGGGAAAGGTTTTTTAGACAGTGGGATTTATTTGAAAAATAAGAGCCGCATTTTAGGGATTATCAAAATCGCGAACCGCAGTGAAGATACCTTTGGAAAAGATCTGCATAACATGACAACCAATCGATTAACCTTTTCTGAAGTCATGGAATCACCAATATTTAGGACGATGGGGCGTCAGCGGCTAAAACAAGTGCAGCGCGATATTGCAGTTCAACTTGACGCAATTAACTTTGGTTGCATCGATAAAAAATTTGATGCTTCCGTTACAGAACAATGATTTCAGAAGAGGAAAAAAGAAATCTTCTCGTCGAGATATTTGACATCACTGGTCAAAAACTCGATGCAGAAGATCCTGCAGTGGTTGCAGCATTTTTTTATTCGACGAAGTTACGACAAGCACTTGATCAAAACAGACTGTCTTGCGAGGCCATAGTAATCAACACGACAAAGACATTAAATCAGGCAGTCAATACCAGTATCGCTGCGCTTGAAAATTCTGCAAAGGCTCATAGGAACGAGTCTGAACGTATTTATGCTCGAATGCTTGACCAAGCTAGATTGGCTGCAAGATCTGAAGTACCTGCGATAAAGCGCGAGTTGTCCGAATACGCCAAGTCCACATTCGCTAAATTATTTTCAGGTGACAAAGCCAATCCAAAGGTCAGCCTGTTCGCATTTGTTGTGACTTCAATCTTAATGATTTTTATGGGGGTGGCTATTGGCGCAACATGGTTTCAGAGCGGTGCGCAATTGACTCGTGAACAGAGTAAATCAATGTCCATGGGTAGAGCAATTTCAAAAGTAATTCCTTTGCTCGATCAGTCGACTCGCGAAAAATTAACCGCGCTACTTCAAAATAATGAATAGCCGTTGAGTTGCGCGCAACGATTCACTTGGTACGATGATTACACATTGTAGACAAAGGAGTTCAAAATGAATTTCACAAATAAAGAAATCAGTACGATTGATTGGTGTGCAACCGAACGCCAAGCGATGTTAAAAAAAATTCCAAAGAAAAAGAAGCGAAAGGACGTAGAACTGTTTTCAGGTCAGCCCGCAAGAGGTGTTTGGATGACAGACGTATCCATGATGGATAGTCGATCTGTCAAAGCACAGCTAGCAGGAAGAGGCGACCATAGAGTCATGTGGTGGAATGTAAGCAGCTTTGTTCTTCGGCTATTTTCGAAAGATAAATCACTGGAACATGCAATGTACCGATTCCACCAATTTCACCACCATTTAACTTTGAGTAATTTAGAATCCAAAATAGAGGCGGAAAAACTATCCGACCGTATTAGTCAGCGCGGATTTCTAGGTGCTTTCAAAGAACGATATTTAAAATAATTATCTTTACAATTTCAAGGAATATGATGAAAAAAATAATTACGCTGGTGTTTGTATTTTTAATGACAGGATGTATTGGCAATGGATCAGGCGACGAATACATTGGGAAATGGATTAACCCAAACGATGCGAAGCGCACATTAGAAATATCGCGAAATGGGGAAAATTTTTTAATAAAGGAAGGCAGTCCATCTGGTTCATCTTCAGTTGCCGCTGTTTTGAAAGAAGGTCTACTTGAATTTTCGAATGGTTTTGGTAGCGTAAAGCTTAGCTATGTAAAACAAAATGGTACTTTGCTTGTGCCTACGTTGTTTAAAGCAACAGAATACCAAAAAGTGAAATAGCGAACACCAGGTGGAACTCGCTCATATTCGAATCCCAACGCCATATCGGACTTGACATCATCCTCGCCCTAAAGGACGGGGATTCTCGGGGCAAATCTGATAAGTTGGGCGACTACCCCCCTAAAGCAACCTTCACCACTTTTCCAACATAGCCGGTCGAAAATCCAGTGCTGAAATTACCAGATTGGTAGCATGACATGGCGGCGCGCAAAGCTAGTTGTTCATTATTGCTATAACGTGGTAATGCACGTGCGTAGCATTCGGTTAGTATTCTTGCGCCTGCATTAATGTTCTTGCATGGATCAAACACTGTCTCGATTGTTAAACCATATTTTTTAAAATTTTTTGAATTGACTTGGGATATGCCTGCGTCAAACGCATAGCCGTTTTGCTCAAACCACTTAGCCCATGTTATCGCTTGTTCTCGCGTACTAGGTTGTTTCTGCAGCGTGTAGACAGTGCCATCTTTGCGAATAATTTTGTAACCTATCGCAGTGGGGGTATGAGCACTTTCTACACGCATGATGGCATGCATTGTTTGTGGCGATACATTTGGTGGTGTGCATTGTTGAACAATCGCAGCCAAATCCATCAAATTCTCCTCTGGGTACCCCTACCTATCACTTTAGCGAAGGTGGCGGCTTATTGAATTAGTAAAATCCAGCATGCAAGTTGTGTGCTGAAAGAATAGGATCGACATTCCCTTGAAGTCCATTAATTACATCATTCGCGATACCTATAATTTGGACATTCACATTATGGTCTAGGTCTATTGTCGAAAGCCACTTCCTAGCGTTTAGTGCCGATGTATAGTTGCAGTACAGATCGACCTCTCGTTGCGTATCTAAACTCGCCGTAAAGATAGTCGCAGCAGCTAATTTTTCTTTAATAATTTGCGCATCAGTAGATTGCGCTCCGTTAATAATAGCAAACGCAATGTTTGATAGACTTAATGTTTTGCTGTCTAATAAATTTTGCCAAAAAACCGCTCCAGCCTGCTCTGGCTCTCTGTTGAATAGATGCTGATACAAAGATGTAACGATAGTTTCAGAACTGGACCGGTCGTACAGCGCTTTATACTCCGCGCTTTCGCCAAATGAATTGACAACATCTGTGATATTTACTCCATTTTTGTGAATAATATCGATCCAAAATTGAAGGCCACCAGGATCAGCAGGCCTCCCAAAATATGCGATATATGCTTTTTGCATATCCCCCATCAATGGATCAGTTAATGCAGATAATGGCGCTAATTTTACTTGAGAGGCGACTGCTTCATTCACAGAAGAAGCTGCAAATACATTATTACCATATGCCGCTTTTACACCCTGTGGCGTGTCTATTTCATATTGAATAACCAACTCAAGCATTTTCTGTAAAATTTCATTGGACGATATTACGTCACTTCTTAATGTAATATCGTCAGTGCTATTTGCATTACCAAGGTAATAGGATTTTAAATGATATAGATCTGTAGTAATTGAAACATCTTTAATGACATTTCCATTGTTTTCGATCGAATCTGTATGGAGAGTAAATGGATTGTTGGTTTCGCCATGAGTGAATAAAACACGACCATAGTTCTTAATTAAGGAATCTTGGGTTGTGTAGTACGGCCCACCAAAAGAATAATCCGTAATTCCTGCATATGCCGCTGAAAATATTGCTGCATTATTTCCTTCATCAAATCGAAGTGTGCTTGAAAAATCTGCCTGCCCCAATACTTGTGCTGAATTTTGCGGGGGATACTGATCAACAATTTTTTGCATATGTTGAAGTTGCGAAAGACTAAGCGCAGAAAATTGCGTTGAACCATGAACTGCTAACTCGTCTTTTAGCATAACTGCCAATGGTGAAAGCGCACTATTATTGACCTTCCATCCACCAACGCCATATACATCTATGTAGTCTTTAAATGTCTTCATTTATCTCTCCAGATTTTTGTTAGCTTAATTAATTCGTAATTATTTACAAGCAAATTGTGTTTGAAGCCAGCAACCAGGGCCGCCAAGATTGCTATTTTTCAAATTCAGACAGCTTCCACTAGCATGTGGACTGCAACTAAGGTATCCATCCGTTGTATGGCAATATGTAATATTTTGCCCACCAAAATCGGCTCCAACCATATCAGGGTAATACGCAGATTTGCCTTTGCTCGCGCAAAAGATAGCTTGCTGATTAGGATTCGAAGCTAATACATACCCTTCTTTAGAACGTTGCATTCCATAATAAGTTATGTTCAAAGAGCATGTTTGTGAACTCTGGGTTATAACGCCATTGTTGCATTGAGCCCAAGAAGTTCCGTTATTTCCATTCGAAGAATTCACCCATTGAGCACCACCACTGCTTAATGCTGGAACAGATCCTGAACAAGTTACCCCCCCACTTCCAGACCAATTAATTGTTTGAGCTAAGCATTGATTTCCTTGCGGGGTACATGAGCCAGATTGAAATGCCCAAGATCCGTTGTTGCAGCTATAAACAGCAGCACCACTTCCAGAAATTAGAGAGACACTGGCTGTCGCTCCAGACAATGTTGTTGGCACAGTACCAGTACATCCATTAAATGAAACAGTTGTTGCGCTACATGGAAGAAGTGGAGGAGATGGTGGCGATGATGGATTTGCCCATGCTCCATTAACACAAGAAACGATGGAGCCTGAAGAAGTTTCAGCTTGATAACCGGCGAAACCTGCGCAAGAATCACCCACGGCCACAACAGATGTCAACAATAGCTTGCTTGCCGTTGCAGTTCCAGTTGCTACGATATTTCCATTGTTTTGAATATCGCCATTATTTGTAATGCCTGCCGTTGTCGTTGAACCAGTTACAGCGAGCGTTCCACCAACCGCAGTATTGCCAGTAATCGACGCCCTACCGTTGATTGTGGTGTTGCCTGTAGTAAGCGTACCTGCGTTGTTAATTCCATTCGTTGATGTTTGCCCAGACACGTTAAGCGAACCACCGATCGTAGCGTTTCCAGTATTTGCAATTGCAGTTGAATTAAGGGTGTTTGCATTATTAATGTTTTGTGACCCCATATTCAAACTACCAGTCATAGGCAGTTGTCCATCCCTTCGCAAAAATTGAGCCCAGCCACTAGATCCATATCCTGCGCGCATCCCGAGAATACCTGCGACGTTACCAGCTGGATTATTAACCGACCAAGCGCCAGCTGCACCCGTTATCGAAGCAGGTGTAGCCATTGTTGAATATCCACCATCAGCACCCAATGCAGCTGCAGCCGCACCAAGGGCTGCACCGTCAATTCTTCCTGTTTGAGGATTGATTATTGGATTGGTTAGATAAGTGATTGCAGTGATGTCGCACGCAGGAGGAACGCATAAAGCAGGTACTTTGGAAATAACGACGGAATATCCTCCGCCATACGAATTCGTCGAGCTAAAATTCGCAGGCAACAAATGAGCGTTACGTAGTTCATCAATCGTAGGCGCATAAATTGAAGCAAAACCTGGAATTGGAGTGCCATTTACCAATTCAGAATAATAGGTGGTTTCGTATGTTGCTACGGCATTCGATGCAGTTAATAATTGCGTTCCCTGTGCAGCGGCTTTATTGCTACGAAACTGGTTTGCTTTCGGCCACAAGACCAGCATGCCGAACAAAATACTAATGGTAATGGCGATTCCAACTTCAAGTAACGTAAATCCACATTGTGAATGTTTTTTGTTGTGCATGACCATTCCAAAATTTATATATTTATTTGGCGAAATCGTATGTGATGGAGTTCAAATTTCCACATGCTGAACCCAATGCAACTAGATCAATGACCGCACTATCAGCTTTAACGACAACACCAGCCCCAACGGAAGCAGAATTTGATGAATCGACGTAAATGCGTCTAAATCCGGGCGCAACATTTAAAATTACCGCCTTGCAATCTGCCTGGGGAACACTTGAGTACACGAACCGGCCAATGTCTCCAACACTATTGATAGTTCCTGCTGCAAAAGTAATTGCGCCACCCCAACGATTAGTAGCTGTTGCAGCACCTGCACTTGGGATAGTTACGCGGTTTTCAGGAAACGCGTCATATCGAATAATTGCGTCAAGTACCACCCCCGAATATGAAGCGGAATTAAAGTATATTTTTTGAATGTTAGAGACAACTTGAGGCAATTCAGTCGTCTCACCACTCACTCGATAATTCAATAAAAGTGCAGGCGTCTTGGCAATGCTCAGTCCAACAATAATGGATACGATGGCCGTAACAATTCCTATTTCAACCAATGTGAACCCACGATGAAAATTAATTCGACGATAGAATTCTAGGCGCATTTTTAAAAGCCAATAGTTATGCACATTGACGCGATTACTGCTTGTGCCAATGTGCGATTTAATCTAAGCGCTATTTAGTAAAATCGTACGTTATGGAATTTGTGATGCCAGAACATGCAGTTCCGAGCGCAGCATTATCAAGCTGACCACCGTCTGCTTTTACAACAGTTCCAGCACCTGCAGTGCCCGAGTTTGCACTGTCAACAACGACGCGCCTCATGCTACCTTCCACAGCAGTGATCACCCCTTTGCACTCTGCTGCAGGCACGCTTGCGTATACAAATCGTCCGATGTCACCAGCGGTATTAATTGTGCCGGCTGTAAATGTAATTGCACCGCCCCAACGATTTGTTGCTGTAGCAGCACCTGCGCCTGGGATCGTTACGCGATTAGTAGGAAATGCGTCAAGACGAATGATTGCATCTAATGTAACGCCAGTAAAATTTTGCCTGTTAGAATATTTTGCCTGCGTGTTTGTCACAATTTGAGGAATTTCTTGCGAATCAGCAGCGATTCTTTGATTTGCCAAAATCGCAGGTGCTTTAGCTAAGCCAACAGCCATAAGTAGTAAAACTATGGCTACTACAATACCCAACTCAATCAAGGTGAATCCGTTTTGTTTGCACTGTTTAATTTGTTTTAATTTTCGAATCATGATTTATCACCCTATGTATAAATAAAAAAATTGTCATTCATTGGCACCATTTCACAGCACACTACCAAGCTAAGGCTTACTTACTATAAAAGATGTTTTTACATTCGCTTGCTTTTGAATTACCTCTTGCGCCTCAAACATAGTGAGCAAGATGCCTACGATCATGAAAGCCATCATTGCTCCTGTTAGGCACAACAAAAGCGTGTTAATTTTTTTTGCTGAACTCAATACAAAATCAGTAACTGTGTCCATCAATTTCAAACCAACTTTTTCTAGCGCAACTGCGAAATGATTTCGTGCGCCAAAATCTGCAATTCTCCAAGTCAATCGCTGATCAAAAAGACCTGTGTTGAAAGCCAAACCTGCATTCGCTGATTGGTCATCTAGATTCATCAAAATTCGACTAATGTGCCAGCGTAACCATGGATTAGCACGGGTGCGTAATTTTTCTAATGCACTGTTCAAGCTAATACTCTTACCATTCACAACACCGTTTTCATCTGCGTTTTCACGCGTAAGCGCCGCCAGTGAAATCAAAAATATGGCGCCTTGGAAATTACGATAAATGGTGTACATCGGCACGTAACGATCAAATTGCACCCTTATCTTTCCGCGCCAATTTGGTAAAGACCAGATGAATGCACACGACAAAAATATCATCAAAGTCATTACCCAAATTCCGTAATCAGTCACAAAATGCGCAACGTCTCGTAGTACCTGCCCGATCCAAGGCCAAGCATTGGGGGGTACTACTTGCTCAATAATGCCAATACCGTAAAACGAAAATAAGCAGAGTAGCGTCAATAGATAGGCAGACAACCCAACAAAACCAATCACTGCCCCTTTTAGTGCAGACTTCATCGCATTTATGGACTTCAACATCCTTGATAGGAATTGGAGACCATCTGCCAAGCGACCTGATTCCTCCGCACCTTCCAGCACCATGACATCGCCATCAGGCACGGTACCCACGAGAGACAAGGCAAAACTACGATCCTCCATTCGACGAGACCAAAGGCGCAATAATGGTGCTGAAGCGTCGCGTTGTTGTGCCGCTCTCAATGCCAATTTGTCGATTTCCGCCGAAAGTGAAGCACGATCATTTAATGCCTCAGCTAAATCTTCATAAAAATCGATGCGAGTACCAGCAAATGAAAGCTTGGCAAACCACAAAAGAAATTTATTCATTCAGATTTTTCTCCAATTTGCGATGGGAACACTTCATAAGATTCCAGCGGTTCCAATGTATCCAACATGACTGGGTCAATTAGACCGATAGAGACTTTGTACAATCCGTGCTCAATAAAGGTTTTGCCGGTACAGTCTTCATGATCAAAATGATGCGTTCTTGTGTAGCGCCACATCGCTTCAGCTTCGCCATCGCGACCATCACGAAAGCATTTCCGCATTTCTTGGGTTGGTCGAATGACTTCTGCGAGAATTGTTTGACCATTCGCGCCACTGCCGCCGCATTGCTTGCAACCACACGGGTTGGCAACGAACATTTTTGAAATATCAAGACCAAATTTTGTCGTCAAACTAGTACGTAGTTCGCTTGGAAAAATTGATTCAGGCGCGTTATACGCAGGCAGCTTGCAACCATCACACAGGGTAGCGATTAGTCTCTGGTGTACAAGTGCAGACAAAAAATTTCGTCCGTCCAAAATATCGCGAGGCACACCCATTTCGTCAGCAGTGATGCGTTTAATGATTTCAATTGCTGATGGTGTGTGTATTGTGGTCATTACCTGATGACCAGACAAAACCACGTTCTTTAACATGGACATCATTTCTTTTGATCGAACCTCTCCGACCATGACTTCATCTGGATCGCCGCGCAAAACTTTCTTTAGCGCGTCTATCATTTCATTCTCATCATTTACGGAAATCTGGAACACGCCAAAGATTTTGTATTCGACTGGATCTTCCAATGAATATTGAATGCGTTCATGCCTAGTAGGAGAATGCGTCATCAATGTTTTTAAAGCAGTACTTTTCCCAGAACCTGTTGGGCCGCTGACGACAATGAGGCCACTTGATTTTCTGGCAGCTGCATACAAATGGCGTGACTGATCTTGAGAGTAGCCAAGCGCCTCTAGCATTGGCGGTACCCCACTATCAGAAAGTGCGGTGGGAAGCAGGCGCAATATGACTCTAAATCCACCGGAGCCAACAATTTTTGTGTAACGTATTTTATGGGTTGGATTTTCCTTATCAGGAAATGGGATGACGCACTCTTGATGCTCATGAGCGATGAAATTTCCGTGAACAGACGTTCCTTGTTCCGCCATTTTATTAAAGGCGTATGCAACAGCAGCAATACCGTCTTGCAAAGGAACGTTCAAGGTGCTTTGCTTGTTTACCCTGCCATCCGTCCTAAATAGGATCACTGTTCCTGAGCTGTGCTTCATGCAACATATATGAACATCGGAGACGCGATCACGAATAGCTGTTTGGACTATTTTTTTAAAAAGCCCAAATGATTTCGCTTCCTCTCCTTCTTTTCTTTCAATTTTTTTTACAGCTGTTGATGTTGTCTCAGAGTAGAGGCGGAGTAAAACGGCAGGAGTTGCGATGGCCTCCCTCACATTTTCGTACTTGTTTGCCAATCTCTGTTTGAGTGTCAAATATTGACCATCTCGTTGGAAATTTGCTGAACCCAATAAAAGTACAGTCTGATCATTGAGTAATAATGCAGCAAGACTCTGATGTAAGTCTTCTCTAGCAGCGTATTGTTTTCCGAGCGCAGTCAATAATTCCGTAAAAGCTGGTAGCTCACCATTTGATGAATAACACTGAATCTGTTTTTTAATTTCTGAGTTAGATGCAGCTACCACAAGATTATTTTTTGCAGGCGCAGGCGCAGACGCAGGTACCACATTTTTAGGGTTAGGTTCTTCTCCTCCACCGTCTTTATTAAAGAATGGCACCCACATGATCTACTTCTTTTGAACAAGTTCAGCAGTGATAGGAGGAACTTGTACGTTCGCGTTACTAGGAATAGGTGGGATATCAACGGAAGGCTTATACCCATTCGATAAATAAATTGGGCAGCGAGATGTAATTTTTCCTTCCGACCGTTTGACCATTAATGCTCGCGAGGAAGTTAGCTCCTCAACGTGCCAACCGCCAACATCTGATTTTTCACCGGGAGCTAAGGTGAATGTGGCTCCATGAAATGCGAAATCAGCACGTAGTTTTTTTTCGACGCCATACACAGCCAACAAATTGATGTATTGATCGCATGTTGCTGCTAAAGGTGCTGCCGTAATAACAGGGGAAGCCTTTTTCTTTTGTTCAATCAGATCGGCATCCATCTTTGCGCGTTTTAGATCTGCTTGACGACTACCGAACTCCTGAATAGTCATTGGGGCTGTTTGTGCAAAAACCTGAAATGTCGCGCTAACCGCGATAAGAGCAAGTGATATCTTAATTTTTAACATAGTATTTCCCCGATGCAGTCATAGATAATGTTTCGCCACTTACAGCCACATCTAAATTGCTGATAGTCATGTTTTCAGGAAGCTCCTGCAACATGCTGTGAAATAACCAATCTGTTGTAAGTGACCATCCACCTTCTTTAATTGGATCTTTCAACATTGATTCTGTAATCTCAGGTTGACCAGCGCGACCCTGCGGCAACCCAATAACCGATGCTTTAGTCAATAAAATTGAAATTCCCATTTCTTTAAGCTGTTGCGCTTTTGATCCAAATTTCAATACAAATTCATCTTGCTTAGGCAAGACAAGCTTATTTACACCAGAAGATTCCGTATTTAATGGATACGCAAACATTGTCTCCATCGATGTCAAGCCCTCTTTATAGGCAGTCTTCAATGAAGCAATTCCAGGCAAAGGTGAATCAGCAAATGATTGATAAGTGCCACCTTCATTGTTGTTCCAATTTAGAGTGCAGCTTCCAGGTGTGCAGGAAATTTTTTCCAATTTCCATCCTCTGTGCGAAAGAGGTAAATGTTCGATAGCTTTTATAGACTGCGCAGCCACAGAAAATACTGGGTATCCAGCCGCTGCAAGAACAGGTGTTACTGACTGCTCATATGCGATGTTCGGATCAATTTTTTTTAACTTTTCTTTCTTTTGCAATTCGGCTTGGTATTGTTCGTAATACTTAAATCCACCGAAAGATGCCAATAAAATTAAAACAACTGCGACAGATAATGCAGCCGGAAACTTAACGCGCTTCATACGCAGTTGATTTACTAATTTGGATTTTTTTAATGCGGCTGTTTGAAACCAGTCGAATGGAAAATCAACAGTATTTCTACCTTCAAATAAAGTCGAATCACCGAAAAATGTGACTGTAGCTGCATTACCATCCATAAAACTGACGAATTCAGCGACTACTGATTGAATCTTTTCTCGCTTAACGACGCGATCAAAAGTAATTTCTGGCTTACCATTTCTAAATCCAATTAAAGCGCATTGATTGTTTGGTAGCTCAAAACCGAACATGGCATTTTCGATGTGCTCTGGCTCAAGATACAAATGTGCCAAAAGTGCTGCGGCCGGAAGCGAGCCAATCTTTGAAGTTCCCCTACCCATTTCTGCAGATTCAGGCAAAAAGCCTACCTGAACAAATTTACCCACAGTAGGCAACTGAACATAAATCTGGGCCTCGTGATCACGAGCCAATTTTTTTATATCAGCACGAATCGAATCACCACTAGGTAATTCAGCCCATAGGAGTCCAAAGGCTAAGCTGGCTTTCCCAACACGCACGACTTGTCCACTCATGACCTATGCTCCGTCTACGATCACAGGCGTTAAAATAATGACAACAGATTCTTTATTCGATTGTCCTGAGTAGCTACCACCAAGGCCAATTTTCTCCGTTAATCCGCGCTGATCGTAACGCAACACCTCGCGCTCGAATCCAGTGAGAACTAATGTTGCTCCAGACTTAAGCGCAACACGCTGAACTGTCTGCACGGCATCTACTTGCGGAGTCTGAATTGATTGCAATGTTGCGCCCTGCCCTGTTGAAATGACACCTAGCGATTTCAACTCACTTGAGTCAATTGAAAATTGGAGTAACACACTTTGATTATCTAAAACTGTTGGAACTATGTTGGATAAAAAGCCAGTAGTGAGTAAGCCTGGCTCTAAGCCTGGCAAAGCTGAACCTCCGGTACCACTTGTGCCCGGTGTAGTGCGCGCTAAATAACTAAGTTGGCTTGTTTTTGCCAGTGGCGCAGGTTGGCGATTTAAAGTAATTGCCGAGAACGTTTGACGATTAGTGATCTTTGCGTAACCCTTCAATGCACTGATCATCGCTTGACTACCAGATAAGCTTGCGAGTGCGCTGTTAGAAGAGCTTACAGGTGCCAAGATCGACATACCAAATGATCCTGCCATTGTTGAAACCAAAGAAGATGGTGATGACAACGTAGTTGACCATTGCGGAACCAGATTATTTAATTTGGTAAAAACACCTGACCAATTTATGCCTGCCTCATCGCTATCTGTCGCACTCACAGAAAGTACCTCGACTCTGATGGCGACCTGTTGAGTCAAAATTTGATTTTCTGAGTCAATATATTTACCAACGATATCGACTACCTCTTTGGTGTCAGTCATCGTTATCGTTCCAGTCGCCTGATTGATGAAATATTTACCTACAGGAGACTTAATTGTGTCTATGACTGATTGCATGCCAGTCCACACGGAAAAGCTGGAATTCATCGAGACATTTCCGTTCGAAGAAAATGAAATTCCTGAGCCACTTGATGCAGAACTGCCACCTTTTCCTAAAGAAGCGGTAAGCGTTGTATCGCCAGGGTTAGCCTTGATTGTGAATGTTTTAGTTGTTAAACGAGATAAGACAATTCCATCGTTATCTGTATAGGTCCAATTGATCCCAAATCTCGAGCAAATTTGATTTAACACATCACGAAATTGTGTGTCAGTAAAATTAAGCTCCATATCATCTGACGTATTAGAGATTGCTACTGAAGAAGGGGCAATGCTGCCTTGCTGCGGCGTACTTTGATTTGAAGCTGCAGCTGATGGCGCAGATCCGCCACCACCGACAAAGGAGGAAGTCGGCATGAATACATCTGGCTTCAACGTGACCGCAATACCTGTAACTTTTGTCAGCCTCTCAGCAATGGTGCGCAAGTTAACTCGCCCAGGAAATGTCAGCGTCACATTCGATTTGAATATGGACGGCAATGTCGCTTCTTGAGCAAGTGGTTTGACTTTTACACCCAACCAATTACCATTCATATTTGTCATTAAGCTCGGTTTGCTTACAGCACCGATGGACATTGTGTTTTGCTTCTTGACCAAATCTTCGGACATGATCGAATGCGCTAAATCAACACTCGCTTTTGATTTCTCATACGAAGCACAACCCAATAACGATGCAGTAGATAACGCTACTACAAGCATAGAAATGATAGTTTTATTCATTGAACTTGCCCTCTCTGAGCGTGCTTCACAATTCGAATAACGCGATTTTCATAAATCAATGCTTCTACTGGATAATCAGACGTGTTTAGAGAAGCTAGAAGTGAATTGAGAGCATCATGAAATGAGCCACTAATTTGCGCAGTAGTACCAATTTGCAAATCAACTGGAATTTCCCACATGAGTTGATAGTTTGCTTCTTTACACCACCGCTCTAAGAGCGACCTTATCGACTTATCGCTTGTCTCTATAGCCCATTGCTTGGCGTTGAGCGCAACATCGTTTGTTTCAGCACCTTTTTTTTCTGGGGAAGAAGAAGGTTTTGTTAACGGTATTGAATTTTCTGATATTTCGACGATTTGTTTTTTTTCAGGAAGCGGCTTTGCTTCAATTGGTAGATTTTCTTGAATTAATTTTGATTTGGAAGAATCAGTGTATTTTTCTATTGAGCTTATTTTTGCGCTCAAGTCTTCTATACGTGCGAGCACTTCCTTATTAGATTGAGGCGTCTTTCTAGGCGCCGTACCCCGAAAAATGGTGATGTTCTTACTATCTAGTTGCGCTTTAATTTCTGATGGAACGCCATTGATAATCAACCTTTGACCGTCAGCGGTAGCTCCACTTACGATCAAACCTGGCACAGCCTCAACATATGTATTGCGCCCATCGTTGTAGATATAAAACGGATGTGTGGTACTACCATCCGTAACGTAATAACTGTTATCCACGGCGAATGCATTAGCAGATAAAAGCGCAAGTGCTGCAACTACTGTTGAAATTGGAGTTTTCATCTTTTTAGTCCAAAATTGGAGAACTCATTAGTGATTAAGTGTCGCCGATAAAATTTGATTTTCTGCTTTGATATGTCTTAATAAACCGACTTGATTCGTTTTTTCACATCCTCCAGCCCTGAATGGAAAGGCTTTGCCTTACAATAAAACAAATTTACAAAATAGTTTTTTTCGTTATGGGATACTGATATAAAACGATTTTTTTGTATAAAAATCTTAATAATTCATTGGCTTATAGTTTTTTCTTTTAAACTTCGTGTTTTTACATAGCCTTATATGGCTCCATAATCATGTCTTGAGAAATAATGAATATGAATTCCTGGCCTGGACCAGCAGAAAGTGTTGGAGCTATATTTTTATTGCGCTGCATTACTGTGTCTAACGCATCATTAAACGCTCTTCCAGCAACGGTGCCGGTTGTCAAATTGCCTGCAGCAGTGGCAGTAGTTGATACGGTATTTTGAGAGTTTGGCAAAAGAAGCGAAGCGCCGCCCAATATTAGACTCGAAGAAAAAATTTTAAAAAAATGATTATTGACTTTTGCCTCAATTCCAGATTGACCAATCATATTGGCCGCAGGTGCGCCGGAAAGTTGCACCCAAGTTCCGTTCGGCAAAATCATCCGTGTCATTGCGATCAGCAATCGCTCTTGCCCAACAACGACCTCACTTTTGTATTCACCGTAAAGTTTGCTTCCTTTCGGGATCATTAGATATTTATGGTTGATACTGTCATAAATATCTGATGTCACTTGAGCGGAAACACTGCCTGGTAAATCGCTGTTAATCGCTGATAACAGAACCGAACGAACAATAGTCCCTTGCATCAACATCGTGTTTGATAATGGTGCCTGTTGATATACAGCTCGCATTTGCGAGTCCGTAGAATGCTCAGCTAGAAACTCTTCATTCACATTTCTTTTCTTTGGCGTTTGTGGATTTAAAGCTGAAAGCATTTTTGCTTGCGCATCCTGTTGAGCGATTGCCACCGCATCGCGTTTAGCATTTATTGCAGCAATCTCACTCTTTAATGTGTCCAAATTTGACGATTTGGGCTGAGTAGAAATGTCGGCATTGTTCATCAGTTGAACGTTCGATATATCAAGTGGAGAAGCGCGTACTTCATCCTCGCGTTTTATTTTTTCATTTGCCACATTTCGACTTGCATCAGAGTCAAATGCTGCCGGAACTATTGCTGGCTGTTTAATGCCAGTTAATGGAATGGCATTACCTTCTTGAATTGGAGGGATTTGTATAGGAGTCGGTACTTTTTCAGCTTGCCCTTTTAAGTTTTCCAACAACGCGCTTGTGTCGTTAATTTGCTTTGATTTATCAACGATTACCTGCGTTTCTTCAGGTCGCTTTTGAGTGTGACCAGTATCTGGAAGAAATAACCAT